>Ga0075469_10000049_pt1 | contig 40366 bp, 33 predicted proteins | sample DEB08_DNA_13_FD_77577 | JGI IMG/M metagenome (GOLD analysis project Ga0075469, IMG submission 77577) | Aqueous microbial communities from the Delaware River and Bay under freshwater to marine salinity gradient to study organic matter... | ecosystem: Environmental > Aquatic > Marine > Coastal ...
TGAATTCCTTCGGTATTATATGTCATCAAAACTGTATTCTCTTTATCTCTAATTGAGCTTAAGTTATTTTGAATATCCATAATAAATTGAGAATACTCAGTAAGCAAAGCTTCCTTTTCATCTAACTGCGCTGTTTCCAGTTTAAGCTCGGCATTCTCTTGTTTTATTTTATCCAATTCAGTAGATAATTCAGCTTCTTTACCTCCACAAGAGGCTAATATTAAAGTTGATAGAAATAATAGGGCTAAATTTTTCATGATATTTTGGATTTAAAAATTTGGTTATGGAACGGCAATAAACACTAGATAATATACTTATTTTTGTCTTTGTAATGGATCAGCAGTCATTTCTTTGTGCTCGTTTCTATTTCGATAAATATCCATTGCTAAGTATAATGCATTTCTAAACGAAGATTCAGAAGCTTCATTTTTTCCAGCAATATCGAACCCTGTCCCGTGGTCTGGTGAAGTTCGTACAATTGGTAAACCTGCAGTATAATTTACTCCATTACCAAAAGAAAGACTCTTGAAAGGAACCAAACCTTGATCGTGATACATAGCTAGTATTCCATCATAATGAGTGTAGGTAGAGCTACCAAAAAATCCATCAGCCGAATAAGGACCAAAAGCCAATATACCTTTTCCTTTTGCCTCAGCAATTGCAGGAATTATAATTTCTTTTTCCTCATCACCAATAACTCCATTATCGCCAGCATGAGGATTTAATCCCATAACAGCAATCTTAGGTCTTGAGATTCCAAAATCTTTAATTAAACTTTCGTTAAGCTGGGTAATAGCTTCAACAATTTTTTCTTTAGTAAGTGTTTTAGCAACTTCTTTCAAAGGGATATGTCCAGAAACAACAGCAACTTTTAAATTATCAGCTACCATTAACATCAATGCTTTATCTACGTTAGATAATTTTGCCAAAAACTCGGTATGGCCAGGGAATTTAAATTCGCTACTTTGCACATTATGCTTATTGATTGGTGCAGTTACCAATACATCAATCTTAGATGAAGCCAAATCATCAGTTGCAGCTCTCAATGATTTAATTGCATACTCACCTCCTTCTGGAGTTTCTTTACCAATATTAAGCTCTGGATCTTTGTCCCAACATTTTTTAATGTAAAGAGTTTTAGACTTTGCTTCCATTCCTTCTTCAAGGTTTGTATGAGTTAAAGCTTGTAAATCCAATGATTTTCTATGAGCAGAAAGCAATGAAGCTGAACTATATATTACAGGAGTAACAAAATCTAATAGTCTATTATCAGAAAAAGTCTTTAGTATAACTTCTGGTCCTATTCCGTTTACATCTCCTATAGATATTCCTACTCGTATCGGTCTTTTATTTGATGAATTTGACATATTAAAGGTTTAAATCTTTTTTTTATCACAATTTACCGTGAGGTTTAGTAATTTTGTAGACTCAAAGGTAAAATATTTTTACCCAAAAGGAATAAATATATAGAAAATGAATATTACCAAAGAACAAGTTTTAGATGCTCTTAAAAATGTGGTGGAACCAGATTTAAAAAAGGACATTGTAACATTAGGACTTGTATCAGATATACAAATTGAAGGAATGGAAATTTCTTTCAAATTAAGGATCAGTAACCCAGCATTGCACTCAAAAAAGCGCATGCAACAAGCTTGCGAATTTAACCTTGAAAGATTCATTAATAGTGATGTGGAAGCTGATATTGAGATTTCGGGAATTGGAGCAGAAGAAACAGATCCAAACCTAAGAAAGATATTACCGGGAGTTAAAAACATTATAGCTGTAGCCTCAGGAAAAGGAGGTGTTGGAAAATCTACAGTTACTGCCAACCTTGCAATTAGCTTAGCAAAAAAAGGATACAAAGTAGGTTTAATAGATGCAGATATCTACGGACCATCCATGCCATTGATGATGGATTGTGCTTACGAAAAACCAACCATGACAGAGGTAGATGGAAAAAGCTACATATCTCCAGTTGAGACTCATGGAGTAAAAGTAATGTCTATCGGATTTTTTGCAGATTTGAACCAAGCAATAGTTTGGAGAGGAGCAATGGCAAGCAAAGCTATTCGTCAAATGTTTATCGATACTTATTGGGGAGAGTTAGATTATATGCTAATTGATTTACCTCCAGGAACAGGAGATGTACATTTAACATTAGTTCAATTAGTTCCAATTACTGGTGCTGTAATTGTAAGTACACCTCAAGATATTGCTCTTGCAGATGTTAAGAAAGGAATACATATGTTTAAGATGCCTAATATAAATGTACCTGTATTGGGAGTGGTAGAAAACATGTCGTATTTTACTCCTGCCGAATTACCAGACAACAAATATTACATTTTTGGTAAAGATGGAGTGAAAGATCTTGCAAAACAATTAGATATTAAATTACTTGGAGAAATTCCACTAATACAAAGCATAAGAGAAGCTGGTGATGCAGGAACACCAATTACTGCACAAGATGGAACTCCATCTGCAATAGCTTTTGACCTATTAACAGCTAATATTATTGAACAAATAAACTGGCGAAATAATAATATAAAACCTACTCAGGTTGTAAAAATGAATACACCATGATAAAACGATTTCAACTTTCTATACTACTTGCGTTTTTATTGAGTTTTGTAGGACAAGCTCAAATAACTGACACAGTTAAAAAGGTTAGCGATACACTACTTGTTCCAGCAGGAATTATGACTCCGGCACAAATGGACTCAATAGCTAAAACTGAAGAAGCAATAGCATACAGGAAAAATCACACTGATTTTTATGTATTAAGAAAAGGAAGACTTTTTGCTTCTTGGGGATACAATAGAGCAAATTATAGTCAAAGCTCTATTAGGTTTTGGGGAAATGGATATGATTTCACTATAATTAATGCTGTTGCAAAAGACAGACCTAGTCCTGTTGATTTAGGTGTTTATTTGAACCCAACACTATTTACTATTCCTCAATACAATTTCAGAATTGGATACTTTATAACTAATAAACTGTCTCTTTCTTTAAGTGTAGATCATATGAAATATGTATTTGTTAATGATCAAATTGCTGCAGTAGATGGTTATGTAGATTCATCTGCAAGTGCGAAATGGGCAAAAGAATATGACCCAACTCGGTTAATGGAAATCCCTAACGATTTTGTTGGGTATGAACATACAGATGGATTGAATGTATTATCGTTTGAATTGGATTACAACACGCTATTTTTTGAAACTAGTAACAGAAAATTTGCGGTTGATTTAGTTGCAGGTGCAGGAATATCTGCTGCAGTTCCAAAGACTAATGCAAATCTTTTTGGTGAAATTGGAAATGATGCTTTTCACCTTTCAGGTGGAGGAATCTCAGCAAATGTAGGGCTAAAACTATACTTTTTTAAAGACTTTTTTATACACCCAGTAGTAAAGATGGGTTGGCTTCATATGCCTAATGTAGCAACAAACGGATTAGAAATAGACAAGGCTTCACAGAACATTTCTTACTTCCAAAGAAATATAACTATAGGATACCAGTACAAAATAGCTCATAAATAATGAGTTGAGTGACCAAAAAAAAGGCTAATAATTTTTAAACTTCAATTAAATAGCCTACTTTTTCAAGACAAACTATTTAATAAAAAGAAAATGAGAAACAGAATTATACTGACACAATAAGCTTGTGTTGTAATATTCTGAAACAACCCTAGAATTGTTAAAACAGAATTTATTATGATTAAACCTTTTACAGAAGTAAAGGAGGACCAAATTTTCTTGAACATTCATTATTATTTGAATTAATAACGAATAGTTTATGGGATAAAGTATAAAAATGAAAAGATAAAAAAATTATCCTTTAAGCTCATTTTTTAATGCTACCATTTTGATAGCTGCTACGGCACATTCAACACCTTTATTACCATGTAAACCTCCACTCCTATCAATTGCTTGTTGAAGTGTATTATCAGTTAACACACAAAAAATTGCTGGTTTGTTATATTTAAGATTTACATCTTTTATTCCTTGAGAAACTGCTTCGCAAACAAAATCAAAATGCTTAGTTTCACCTTGTATCACACTTCCTATTGCAACAACAGAATCTACAGAGGTATTCTCGAACATTAATTGAGATGCAAGCGATAATTCATAAGTTCCAGGAACTCGTTTTACGATAATGTTTTCTTCCTTTGCTCCGTTCTCAATAAGAGTATCGTAAGCACCTTGAAGTAAATTATCAGTAATATTAGCGTTCCACTCAGAAACAACAATCCCGAAAGACATACTAGATGCATTCGGGATTAATTCTTTATCGTATTCAGATAAGTTAGTGTTAGCAGTTGCCATAATTACTTAGCTTCTAGCATTGCAATATATTTCGCAGCATCTTTTGCTTCTTTAGAAGCTGGATAATCTGCTACAATTCTTTTGTAAGCTGCAATTGCTTTTCCATTTTCTTTTACTTGCTCATGAGCAATAGCTAATTTCTTTAAGTAAACTGGTACTGTAAACTCATTATCATTGTGGTTTACTGCATCAGTATAGCTAGAAATTGCATTGTCAATTTCTCCTAATTCTAAGTATGCATCTCCTAAAGCTCCTTTTGCAATTGCTCCAATTACTACATCATCAAAACTAACATCTTCTAGAGTTGCTATTGCGTTTTGAAATTGACCTAAGTTTAAATAACTAACTCCCATATTGTAAGTTGCTATGTCACCTGCGTAAGTTCCATTATATTCGTCAGAGATTGTTACATATCCTGCAGCATTGATATCTCCATCAATTGCTCCTTGAAAATTTCCATTAGAAAAATTACTTTCTTGCTTCCAAATTAGACCATTTGCTTCTGCATTTTTAGCTTCCTTATTGGTATTGTAAAACCAAAAACCTGCTACTGCTACTGCAATTATTCCTAATGCAATGTAAATGTAGTTTTTGTTGTCTTCGAATTTATCTTGAATCCTTACTGCTATGTCTTGTACGTCAAAATCTTCTAAATCTGCCATTGTTGTGTTTTTTTGATTGACAAAAATATAGTTTTTTATCAATTTTATAGGTATTTGAGAGGATTATTTTGGTTTAATTTTGCTTAAATAAAAAGAATCTCATCCACTACCCTCTTTTTTAATTTTCTATTTAACGATTCTTTAAGCTTTTCCTTAGCAAATGATAGCTCATGGCGCAATACCGAAGACTCTATCTCTATAACTAAAACTCTCTTTTTTAGTTGTACTTTTTTAGTTTTACGAGCAATAGTTTCTCCCATCAATTCCTCCCATTCCTTCAACAGACTTATTTCGTCCATTTTATCACTCATTTTATAAACCTGCAGTAACTTTTCAATTGCAGCTTTAAGTGGTGTAACTTCTTTATTTCTTTGTGGATTTTTCATAAACTGGCTTAATTACTTCCTCCAAATAAATGTTTAAATACTTCTTCTATTTTACCTACTTGAACCAATTCAATATCAAAGTCTTTTTGCTTTATTCCCTTGTTATATTTGGAAATAACCATTTTTTCGAACCCCAATTTTTGAGCTTCCATAATTCTTTGGTCAATATGAGGAACTGGTCGAATTTCACCTGTCAATCCAACCTCAGCTGCAAGTACTATTTCTTTGCCAGAGGGCATATCAACATTAGAAGACAATACTGCGCAAACCACTGCCAAATCTATTGCTGGATCGCTTACCTTAATTCCTCCTGTGATATTTAAAAATACATCTTTTGCTCCTAGTTTAAATCCACATCTTTTTTCCAATACTGCCAAAAGCATGTTTAATCTTTTGGTATCGAACCCTGTTGTTGTTCTTTGAGGATTACCGTAGGCCGCAGTACTCACAAGAGCTTGTACTTCAACTAACATAGGTCGCATTCCTTCCATGGTAGATGCTATTGCAACTCCACTCAATTGTTCGTCAGAGTTATTAAGCAAAACATCTGTTGGATTTTCTACCGGAACCAAACCACTTGTTTGCATTTCGTAAATCCCTAATTCGTTAGTAGATCCAAATCTGTTTTTGGTGGTTCTCAGTAATCTATAAATATGATTCCTGTCTCCTTCAAACTGAAGAACAGTATCTACCATATGCTCCAATACTTTAGGCCCAGCTATACTTCCATCTTTTGTGATGTGACCAATAATAAAAACTGAAGTCTGTGTTTCTTTAGCAAATTTCATTAAATCTCCTGTACATTCTCTTATCTGAGAAATACTACCTGGAGATGAATCCAAATACTCCGAATGAAGAGTTTGAATAGAATCTACAATTAAAATATGTGGTTGTAATTCCTCAATATGAGAAAATATATGTTGGAGTTTAGTTTCATTCAGTAAGAAGCAATTTGGGGAAGTTTTTCCAATTCTATCTGCTCTCATTTTTACTTGCTTCATGCTTTCCTCCCCAGAAACATATAAAACTCTTGCTTTGGAATGCTGAAGAGCCATTTGTAACATTAAAGTAGATTTTCCTATTCCTGGTTCTCCACCAAATAACACTAATGATCCATGAACAAGTCCTCCTCCAAGAACTCTATTAAGCTCTGGATCGGCAAATATTATTCTGTTATGCTTTTCATCAGAAACCTCAGCTATTGCAACAGGTTTAGAAATTCTTTTGGTAGTTGGCCCTGTAGAAAAAAGCTTTTTATCACTTTTGGCAATCACTTCTTCAACAAAAGTATTCCATTCGCTACACGAAGGACATTTACCTACCCATTGAGCAGATTGAGACCCACAGTTTTGACAAAAATATGATTTCTTAATCTTAGCCATTATTTAGTTTTCTTCTTTTTCCAATTGATCTTCTACTTCAGCATTAGAGAACTTAATGTTAATAGCATACAAAGAATAAATCCCTGCTACTACCAAGAAAATAGTTTGAACTACCCATGACATAATAGAAAAGCTTGATGCCAATCCTTTATCATATCCAAAATATACTAAAGCTGCTGTAATAAATATTGGATAAAGTCCTATTCCACCTGGTGTAATAGTAATTGCTGCAGCACCTACTACAAAACCAACCATTAGTTCTTTTATTCTAATATCTTCCATCCCATCAACTCCTTGAGCCATTAACCACATTAATAGCACATAAGAAATCCAAATAAAAAGAGTGTGAAGAATAAATGGAATTCTCTTTTTCATGGTGAAGATTGTTTTTATTCCTTCCCACATTCCTTTTAATTTATCTAAAACAAATGATCGTATTTTTTTAGAAAAGATAAAGATTAAGATTCCTAATATTCCAAAACCAAGAATTGCATAAAGTAAATAAGGAGGTCCAGATGCTTCGTCTCTTTTGGTTAAATCCTCTATTACTTTTTTTCCAACCAATGCCCAAGTGCTAAATGTTATAGTTAATAACATAACTACATCAATTATCCTTTCTGCTACTACTGTCCCGAATACTTTATCAAATGGTAGTCCTTCTTTCTTTGCTAAAAATCCTGGACGTGCAATTTCTCCACTTCTTGGTATGGTGAAGTTCAACACATAACCTATCATAGTTGAATGATACATAGAGGATAGCTTTGGGCTATACCCAAGAGGTTCCATTAAAAATTTCCATCTGTAAGCTCTACTCATGTGGCCTAACCAAGCTACTAAAACTGAAAGTAAAACCCAGAAATAATTAGCATTTGCAAAAGCTACAGGAATTTCTTTTTTTTGATCTGGCTCTAATCCAGAATAAAAAAAATAAGTAAGATATATCCCAATTCCCATTGGGATAATAATTTTAAGGGCTTTAATTAGGTTCTTTTTCAAAGGAAATAATTTTATCAAAGATAAGATTATCCAATGAAAACTATATTATAAAGCCTAATTAACGTTTGTTAAAAATACAATTTATACAAAGCCACTGGAAATAGCTTCCTCTGGTAATTTGTTCTTATTTCTCCTGCAGAGACTGAATAACCTTGAAGAAATACATTTTCTCTGTTTGTAATGTTTTGAACATCAAACATAAACTCATGAGTAAAGTTTTTCATATTCATTCTCATTCCAATTTTCAAATCAAATCTCATATAAGCTAAGTACTTATCGGAAAAAGCTTCATCATTTTTTCTTACCTCAGTAAAACTTGCCTGAGAAGCAGCTAAATCAATTGGTGTAAATGGCTTTCCTCCTGCATAAGTAGCTCTTGCATCAATAGTTAAAACCATGTTTTCGTTTAGTTTAAACTCCTTACCACCTAGTGCATTGAACACATATTGATTGTTAAATGCCGTACTCCTTAAAACACCATCACTTCCTTTGTATTTAGAATCAAATATTGAAGCAGTAACTAAGTAGTAGTATCCTTGTGAAAGAAATTTTTCGAAAGTAATCTCTATTCCTAAATTCCTACCTGTTCCTTCATTCACTAATCCAGTCTTATTTGGTAATCCAAAATCTGCACCTTCATTAAGCATTGAGAAAGAAGAACTAAAAGTATCTACGGGCACGTTATAAATATACTGGTAATAGCCCTCGAGCTTAAGCCTAGAATTTGGACCAGTATTCAGTTCATACCCTAGTACATTGTGCATACTTCTAGAAAAATCAAGATTTCTGTTAGGAGTTTCATTTTGTGGATCGTTTAAATCCTTTACATAATAAACTGAAATTGGTTGAGTTTGACTGTGAAGACCAAAACCATAGGATAATTTAGTTTTTGGAGTTAAGTCATATTTCAAACCTAGTCTAGGCTCTAAACTAGTAGAGTTTGTAAATCCAAAATACTGTGCATGAACACCAAAATTACCCATAAATTTTTCTGAAAAGAAATGTTGAAAAGAGAAATAAGCTTGGTGCAATACTGAGCTACCTTCAAACCTTAAAGTTTCTACAAATTGATTCCCCCTTTTATTACTATCAGTAAAATCAATAGCATTTATTTTTCCAATGTATCCAGCATTCCAACTATTACGTACGTTAATTTTTTTATTTAACTTAAAATGAGCTGTGTAGTTATTTAGAGTCCTATCAAAATCAGCAAGCTTTGTTCTGATGTTGGTATTAAATCCTGTACTATCAACATTTCCTCCTGAAGTAGTACTTGTAGCTACAATTGAAATTTTAGAAAACATGGAGGTATTAAAAAAGTATTTGTGTGTTGCTCCAATAACTCCTGTTCTACTTCCAAAAACTGACTCTTCGTTTTCTCCTGAAAATAAATTTGAAGAACTGGTATCTATCTCAAAATCAATAGAACTAAAACCTCCTATTCCAAATACTGAAAATGTTCCAGCTTTTTTGGTAGGAAAATTTAATTTCATTGTCATATCCTGATACTCAGGTATACTTGTCCCTGTTCCTAAATCGACTCCCAATAATTGAAAAACACCCAAAGTAGAATAGCGATAATTAAACATATAAGAAGCTCTTCCTCCTTTTTTGAAAGGCCCTTCTGAACCTAACTCAAATCCATTAACTCCTACCTGAAATAAATGTTCATAGCTATCATTATTCCCATCTCTCAATTGTAAATCAAAAACCCCAGACATTGCATTTCCATATTCTGATGCCCATGCTCCAGTCATGAATTCAGAGTTTTTTAAATTATTCACGTTTAACATACTAATCGGCCCTCCTGTAGTACCAATTGTAGAAAAGTGATTAGGACTAGGAATATCAACTCCTTCTAGTCTCCATAAGACTCCTGTTGGTGAATTCCCTCTAATGATAATATCATTTCTATCGTCTGATGAACCACTAACTCCTGCATAGTTTTGAGACATACGTGCAGGATCTTGGAGTGACCCTGAAAACCTTGTAGCTTCTTCAATAGAGATAGTCCTAGAACTAACAGTATTCATTTTATTAATAGACTCTCGTTTATCTGCTTCTCCAGAAATAACTACTTCACCCAATTCACTATACTGCTCATTTAGCTGAATATTTAATTGAAGATCTTTTGCTGAAAGAACAAGTAGATTTGGAATTTCTCTTGTTTCATAACCAATAAAACTAACTTTTAAAACTTGCCTACCAACTGGTACATTTTCTAATCTAAAATCTCCATTAACATCAGTTGTAGTTCCAATCATTGGATCACTTCCAACCAGAACTACATTAACACCTATCAAAGTAGATTGTGACACTTTATCAGTAATTGTTCCTCTTATTACTGAGGTTAACTCTTGAGAATAACTTGAAAAAGCCATTAACCCTATTAGTATTGAAAAAATTGATTTCATATCTCTTGTTATTATAATTATATAACAAAAGTAAAGATTGAAAATTAAACTATTCTTGATAAATGTTAAGAAACACTTTCAAGGCGAGATTTTCTTAATCTACTTAATGATTCTGGAGTAATACCAATGAAACTTGCTAAGTGCTTTAAAGGTATTCTATTCACTAGTTCTTTATTATTTTCTTCGAATTCGGTATATTTTTGTTCCGCTTTAATATTAGCTGCCGAATTATTAAGAGATATCATATTTGTCATAGCTCTTTCTACCATAAGTCTGCCTAATCTTTCTAGCATGTGTGACTTATCATAACCTTCTAATAGTTTATCATAAGGTAAAAGCAGCATTCTAGTTTTTTCAATAGATTCAATATAGCACTTACAGTTTTCATCTGACACAAGACTTTCATAATCAGTAAAGAACTCACCTTCGCTCATAAAAGCCATATTAATTTCATTACCATCTTTCAAATTATAAATCCTGAAAAGGCCTTCAATCACAAAATAAACATCCTTACACTTTTCATCTACCCCTAATATCAATTCTTTCCTATCAAATTCAATCAATTTAATAGAAGGCAATACATGTTCTACATCTTCAAATGTTAGTGGAACAAATTCATTAATAAATTCTAAAAACTGTGTTAATTCCTTTTCCATAATTACAAATAAAAAAAACTCCACTTGTATTTACAAGTGGAGTTTTACTTACTAAAGTATAAATTTAATTAATCTACTATCACTAATTTCTTAGTAAAAACTTGATTCTCATTACTAAATCTAACCAAATAGATTCCTTCTGCAAAACCTGAAACATCTATTCTTTCAGTTTGATTAGCTTTATTTAATTGACCTACATAAACTTGCTGTCCAGCATTATTAAGTATAGTTAATTTTAACTCTTCAGTAGCATCTGATAAAAACTCAATTGTTAAATAATCATCTGCTGGATTAGGATACATAGCTACAGTATTTGCAAGCTCTACTTCATCAACTCCTACGCATGAATTTACTAATACGTTAACTGTTGAAGTATTGTCGCACAATCCAAACTTACCTACTAATGTTGCTACATAAAGTCCAGGACTAGCATACGTATGAGTTTGGTTTGGAGTAGTACTTGTAGTCAAATCTCCAAAATCCCAATCATAGGTAATTGCATTTGATCCTGTCATACTAAAGTATACCTGCGACCCTAAACACAAAGTATCTGGGGTTGCATTAGCAATTACGTTTGGAATAGCATTACTTGTTACATTAATATAAGCTGTATCTCCACTACAGTTAAGGTTACTACCAACTGCCCAATACTGAGTTGTTACTGTTGGCGAAACGGAAATGCTTGGTGTACTTCCTCCAGTACTCCATGTATAACTTGAACCACCACTACCTGTCATTGTTAAACTAGAACCTACACAAAGAGTTGTATCTCCTGGTGAAATACCTGTAACAGGATAACCTCTAACGGTTATTTGCTGTGAAACACTATCAGATCCACATCCATTTACAACTTTCATTTTAAGATTATAAACTCCAGGCACAGTAAAAAACACTGTGTCATCTTCTTGATTAGATACACTTGGGATTCCTCCAGGGAAAGTCCAATATATTGTTCCTGTTCCTGTTAAAGTTCCATCAAATCTTATTGAATCTTGCTCACATATATCTGTAGAGCTTGGAGTGTAATTTACTGTTGCACCAGCACTATCTACAGTTATATATTTAATTATACTATCGTTACTACAAATCCCTTCTAAATACAATATCGCTTTGTATACACCAGCATTGGTATAAGAAACTGTTTGCGAGCTATTTTTAGAAGTATTTGGTAAACCACCAGGGAAATACCAAGTTAATGAATCAAAATTAGCTAGACCTCCCGCAGAGAAAGTAGTCGTTTGATTTTGACAAATTCTCTCTCTTGAAACATTTATAGTTCCAGTTGCTGGTAAATCAGTAAATATAACTCGAATACCTGTTGAAGTATTAATGGAAGCTACAGTGTTTGAGCTTTGCCAAATTCCAGCTGTTTTTACAAATGTTGTATTAACTGGTGTTGTAATTCTATTGTTAGCAGTAGTAATCACAAGAGTATCTCCATTTCCATACTCAAGTTCAATACCTGCCCAAAACGTTCCTGTTACAAATGGAGGTGTTGTAAAGTATATCTCATTACTAACTCCGGCTACTAAACTAGAAATAAGTATAGTATCAGATGCTAATACTGCTCCAGGGCTACCTGCATTATCACTATATACATTCATTACAAATGTTGAATTAGGAGTTCCAGCATCTGCTTGAACCACAGGAAGAATCATTCTTTGCACAGTATTACTTGGACCTGTTAATGTAAATGGTTCAGCATAACCAGCTAAATTTGCTCCATTGTGTCCTGGGTAATATCCCCAAGTACCTAGTAATTCATAAAATATCATTGAATCTAATGGTAGATCATAGTTATCTAAAGTATCACAAAATCCTGGAGGAGTAGGAATAACTACCACACAACCACCTTTTGTAATAGAATCTATTAGTGTAGCATTTTGCACTACCAACTTTACATTGTATATACCAACTGCAGCATATTTTTTTATTGGGCTACTTAAACTTGAACTAGTTCCATCACCAAAATCCCATGCCCAACTATAGACTGCAGGAAATGACCTTGAAGTATCATTAAAGAACACTGGATATCCAGGATAAACTGTATCACAGCCTGTAAATCCAGGAGTTAACTCAGTATTATAAGGTAAACAGAAAGAAAAGGTTACAGAATCACCAAAGTTTGGATTAACCGATTTATTAATTCTTTGACCAGTTGTTACATCTGTAATTTCCCAACTTCCAGCTGTAGGACAAAATAATTTTGGTTGTAATCCATCACCTCCGGCATCAAAAAATTCTAATTCATAACATCCAGAATCTAAACAAGCCGTTTCAAATATATTTTGTGCTTGCTGAGAATATCCACTTCCAGTTAATTTAACTGCTCCCGAAGTATCTCTTAATACCCAAGAGAACTCTTGACCGTTACAATCTGTAGTTATGTTTATTAATACAGCAAATCCAGGATTAGAATAAAATGCTGAAGACAACATATTATCTGCAGGTAATCCATCAGTTTGATTACCATTAATTAGGTTTGAATCGATAGCAACATTATAGGTATGAGGTCCTGTTGTAGTCAATCTAGCTGGTAATGAAATTGTATCGCATTCAGTTGGTCCAATTTTTCCTGACCAGAAATAAGGTATTACACCTGTACCATCAATATCATAGTTAATCGTAAGTGTTCTTAAAGTATCATTACCACCATTACATACTAAAATGTATCCAGGAATTGTATTAGAACAAACTGTATCTTTTGGATAAATAATTGCTTGTAAAGTTGGATTAATATTATGTGGAGAAGAACAGTTTAGGTTAGTCGTTAATGAGTGTCTTGCTCCTCCTGGAACTAACACAGCTCTCATTCTGGCAACTTGACCAGGAGTAAAATCAGATGCACAAGCTCCATTTTGATACTGCATATAATTCTCTACATTATCCATAGGACAAGGCTTAGAAGCACATGCATTACCCATTCCAACTGTTGTTGGTGGTGTATCACAAACTTCATCTCCTGAAGTCGCACATGGTGTACTCATAGCACAAGAAGAAGTACTTTGAAATGTGTGATATAAATTAAAATAATGTCCCATTTCGTGAGTCAAAACTTTTCCATCATTTGTTGCTGACCAAAGATTAAACCCCTTTATTCCGGTTATATCATTACCGGTTGCACTAAATCTAAGTACAACTCCATCTCTTGAAGAACTTCCACCAGGAAAAGTAGCATAACCAATAACTCCTCCTCCTCCTCCATTGTAAATGTTGGTAAGGCCATTAATTTTATTTACCACCCAAACATTTAAGTATTGTGCAGGATTCCATTGAACCATAGCTTTCATTGAAGCATCTCCTCTCCAAGCTCCTGCATTATGATAAACTCCACTATCTAAATAGCCTTGAACTCCTGACATGTCATGGCGAGTAATTCCAGTTGTATAATTTCCATTAGGATCTCTTCTTGCCAGACAAAATTCTATTTCTGCATCAATACCAAGTGGTCCAGTTTGAGAAATTCCCCCATCATCTCCATTTCTTCTAAAATCTCTATTCAATGCTGCAATACAAGACATTACCTGAGCATCAGGTATATTAGTTGAATCTCCTAAAGCCTCACCTTCGTGTAAAACATGAAATACAATTGGAATAGTATACACAACACCTCTGTTTGGGCTTCCAGCTCTACTTGACTGAGCATTAATAAATTGTTGAGTTTGTTGAAATATTTGATTTCTCATTAATCTATAAGCTGGATCATTTCGCATCATTTCATCATGCAAATAACTTGACGCACATTTCTCTCCTGCAAAAGGAACGTTAACTCCTGGTACTTGAGGAATGTAAGTTTGTGACTGCTGACCAAATCCAAATTGACAGATTAATAATAAGCTGAATGTGTAGAAAATATTTTTGATGCTCATATAGTTATATTTCGTTCTTTAAAAATACGTAGAATTTATAATTTAGTTGCTTACAATTAAATGGTAATTAACTCACTACTTGTTTTTTCAATAATTTTAAGTGATCTCTAAGTTTTGCTGCTTCAACAAAATCAAACTCTTTAGCTGCTTTCTCCATAGCCTTTTGAGTCATTTTAATATTCGATTCTACCTGATTTTGAGTTAAATAAGAAACTTCTTCTTCAGCTGCTATTGTATGTACTTTTTCTAAATTATTCTCAAATTGATAAGGCGAATTGTCGGAGTTCTTTTTAATTGCTGTTGGAGTAATTCCATGCTTTTTATTGTGTTCTTCTTGCACTCCTCTCCTCCTTTCGGTCTCATCAATGGTTCTTTGCATGGAGTTCGTCATCTTATCAGCATACATGATAACACGTCCATTTACATTTCTTGCAGCTCTTCCCACGGTTTGCACTAAAGCTCTTTCTGATCTTAAAAATCCTTCTTTATCTGCATCCAAAATCACTATTAATGATACTTCTGGTAAATCCAACCCTTCTCTCAAAAGGTTTACTCCTACCAACACATCATACACTCCTGCTCTTAAATCTTTTATAATTTCAATTCTATCAAGCGTATCTACATCCGAGTGAATGTATCTACTCCTCACTCCTACTTTTTCCAGATATTTCTGAAGCTCCTCTGCCATTCTTTTAGTTAAAGTAGTGGCTAACACTCTTTCATTAAAAGCAATTGTCTTGTGAACCTCTTCTAGTAAATCATCAATCTGATTTTTACTTGGACGAACTTCAATTTTAGGATCTAATAATCCTGTTGGTCTAATAAGTTGCTCAACATAAATTCCTTCAGCCCTTTCCAATTCATAATCAGCTGGTGTAGCCGAAACATAAATCGTTTGCTCAGTAATTTGTTCAAACTCCTCGAATCTAAGTGGCCTGTTATCCATAGCAGATGGCAATCTAAAACCATGTTCTACTAAGTTAATTTTCCTACTTCTATCCCCACCATACATGGCTCTAATTTGTGGTAAAGTCACGTGACTTTCATCAATAACCATCAACATATTATCTGGAAAATAATCTAACAAGCAAAAAGGTCTTGAACCTGGCAACCTCCCATCAAAATAACGAGAATAATTTTCAATACCAGAACAATAGCCTAACTCACGAATCATTTCCAAATCCAGTGTTACTCTTTCTTCCAATCGTTTTGCCTCAAGATGTTGACCTCCTGCTTTAAAAGCATCAATCCTAGACATCATATCGTCTTGAATCTCATGGATAGCTCCTTGAGTAGTTTCTTTTGAGGTAACAAAAATATTAGCGGGATAAATACTGTATTCCTCAAATTTTTCAATTCTACGAGCAGTATCGTTTTCAATTGTTTCTATTCCTTCTATCTCATCTCCCCAAAAACTAATTCTTACAGAAAAATCTGCATAAGGTAAATTGATATCTACCGTATCTCCTTTCACTCTAAAAGTTCCTCTCTCAAAATCTAATCCGGCTCTAGAGTATAAATTATCTACTAACTGTCCCAGAAAAGTATTTCTAGTAACAACCATTCCAGATTTTATTACAAGAATACTGTCCTTAAAACTAGCTGGATTTCCAATACCATAAATACAAGAAACAGACGAAACTACTATCACATCTTTTCTACCCGAAAGCAGTGAAGAAGCAGCTCTAATTCTCAATTTTTCTATCTCATCATTGATAGACAAATCTTTTTCTATATAAGTTCCTGTAGTAGGTAAATATGCTTCTGGCTGATAATAATCATAGTACGAAACAAAATACTCTACTTTATTTTCTGGAAAAAAATTGGTGAATTCCTCAAATAATTGAGCAGCCAAAGTTTTATTATGTGATAAAACCAAGGTAGGTCTTCCAGTTTCTTGAATAACATTAGCAACTGTAAATGTTTTTCCAGAACCCGTAACACCAAGCAGTACCTGACTTGTCGCACCATCATTCACCCCTTCCACTAACTCTTTTATAGCAGTTGGCTGATCTCCAGTAGGTTTAAAATCGGATACTAATTTAAATTCCATTCGTATTTTGCTCTTTTTAGTGCGTTAATTCTTTAAATATGCTTTCCAATTTCTGAGTTTCTTTCTGTAACGAAAGCACTAACAAACCTTTGCTAGCTGCAAACTTCGAAATCTCTGCTCTTAAATCTTCTGGTTTAGAAGATATAATTTCCCAAACATTCTCACCTAAATCGGTTACTTTAGAAACTCCTACAATTGATTTTAATTCAGTTTTAGAAACCATTTTATCAAACTCAACTTTTACAATTTGTTGGTTCGAGTTTGCATTCATTATTTGAGATGCATCTTTATCTACCAATAAATTACCTCTATTAATAATGACTATTCTATCACAAATAGCTTCAATCTCTTGCATGATGTGAGAAGAAAACATCACTGTTTTTTCTTTCCCAATGTTTTTAATTACTTCTCTGATATCAGCCAGTTGATTAGGATCTAGTCCACTAGTTGGCTCATCCAAAATAAGCACACTTGGATCATGGATTAATGCTTGTGCCAATCCTACTCTTTGCTTGTATCCTTTTGATAATTGACCGATTTTTTTGTTCTGCTCCAATCCCAAACCAACCAAATCAACCACATTGGATACTTTTTCTTTTTTCTTATTAAGCTTATGAATCCCTGCTATAAAAGTTAAATACTCTTTCACATACATATCCAAATACAAAGGATTATGCTCAGGCAAATACCCTACTTTTTTTCTAATCTCTAAAGAATCTTCTAATACATCATATCCGTCCACAATTACGGTTCCTGATGTTGGCGGAATATAACACGTTACAATTTTCATTAACGTAGATTTTCCAGCTCCATTTGGACCCAAAAAACCTAGTATTTCCCCCTTGTTTACAGTAAACGAAACGTCATTAAGCGCTTTCTGAAGACCGTACTCTTTGGTCACGTTTTTAATTTCTATTGACATCTTAAGGGTTTTAGATTAAAATAATCCTTAAAAATAGGGAATTTTCCACAACCATTTGGGTTACTTGTGTTTTAATTTATTAGGAATTACACTACCTTTGGAAAAGAAAAAAATCTATTGAAAAGAGGACTCGTCATAAAATCTACAGGAAGTTGGTATTCCGTTAAACTGGAAGATAACGAATTAGTAAACTGCCGTATAAAGGGAAAGTTTCGTTTGAAAGGAATTAAAACCACTAGTCCAGTAACGGTAGGTGATTTTGTTATGATTGAACTGGAAGATGATGGGAACGGAATAATAAACGAAATAGAGCAAAGGAAAAACTACATTATCCGTAGGTCGGTAAATTTATCTAAGCGAACTCACATTATTGCAGCTAACATAGACTTAGCTTTTCTAATGATTACTATCAGAGAACCAAAAACTTACGCCAATTTTATTGATCGTTTTTTGATTTCGGCTGAAGCTTACAACATTCCAACAACTTTAATATTTAATAAAATAGACTTACACTCCGAACAGGACGATAAAGAAATGGAAGAACTCATTTCTATTTACTCCAAAATTGGATATCATTGCATTAAAACTTCGGTAGATGAGAACATCAATATCGAAGAAGTAAAAGCAGAAATGAAAGGAAAAACTTCTGTTTTTTCAGGAAACTCTGGAGTAGGAAAATCATCTCTTATCAATCTGATTGATAATGATTTGAATATAAAAACCAATGATATTTCGGATACGCATAGCCAAGGAAGGCACACCACTACTTTTGCAGAAATGCACTTACTGAAATTTGGAGGTTATATTATTGATACTCCCGGAATAAAAGGATTAGGAATTGTAGATATTGGAAAAGAAGAAATCCACCATTATTTTCCTGAAATGCGCGACATGATGAACGAATGTAAATTCAATAATTGTGTACACGTTAACGAACCAAAATGTGCTATTAAAGATGCTGTAGAAAACGGATCAATATCTGAATCGAGATACAACAATTACTTGAATTTGTATAACGAAGATGTTGCAAACGATTTCAGAGAAAGCCTTTACGCTCCTAAATAATATCCAATGAGAGTTATCCTTCAAAGAGTTTCTAATGCATCAGTAACTATTGACAATACTGTTCATTCGGAAATTAACCAAGGACTATTATTACTATTAGGAATTGAAGAAGCCGACAACCAAGAAGACATTGATTGGTTGGTGAAGAAAATATCGCAAATGCGGATTTTTAGTGATCAAGAGGGCAAAATGAACTTATCTCTAATGGATATAAATGGAGAGATTTTAGTTGTAAGCCAATTCACATTATTTGCTTATTGCAAAAAAGGAAACCGTCCTTCTTTTATTAAATCTGCCAAACCAGAAATTGCTATCCCATTGTACGAATCATTTATCTCTAAAATGAATCAAACTATAGACAAAGAAGTGAAAACTGGAATTTTTGGAGCAGACATGAAAGTGCAATTATCTAATAATGGGCCCGTTACTATATCATTGGATTCGAAGAATAAAGAATAGCTTAAAAAAACAATCCCCACCCAAACCACATAGCTAACGAAATATAAGTGTAGAATGCAAATAGCAAAACACTTAATTTCATTCCTCTTTGGTAATACAGCAACATAGATACTGCGTTTACAGCTATTAAATACAGCCACATTTCGTTAATAAAATTGACCATTAACCAAGTGGCAGACAAACTAAAAATAGTAGTAAACGAATCCAGAAAAGGAGATTTAGATTCGGTAAACTTCTTTAAATAAAATCCTAAAATCACCATTCCTAAAACAGTAATTCCCAACACCAGTAAATGTGTATTTAGCGAATAAGAATTAACGCCATATTCTCCCCAATTGAGCCAACCATAAAGAGCCATTGGAATATAAAAAAACTGTAGAAAAGCCTCAGCAAAAATTTTCTTTTTGAAACACAAATAAGTATAAATCCCTGCTCCCAACACTGCAAAAACAAAGCAAATCTGCAATTCTTTTACGTACAGAATGGTGTAAAGCAAACCGAAAATAATCGCTAGAATTTCTAAGACTAAAAATCCTTTTGTTTTGATATTTAATTGAGAATTAGTCAAAGTTTTTTCGTTTTCCTTCTTTTCTAAAATGAAGATTCATTCTTTTTCCAAAATACAATTCAATCACTGAGTAATCCGAACTAATTGAACTTTTGGTAAAATCTTGCTGGGTATTTGTTCCCAACAATACCAACCCTCCAAAATACTCGTCATTGTCATAACCCAAAACTACTCTATAATCGAAACCTAAAAACAAGGAACGCTCAAAATTAGACACACTATCAGATGAAGTTCGTTTCTCAAAAAGCCTGTCTTTGTTAAGATACAATGCTGGAGATAGATGAGCAGACAAATGCCAATTTTTATGAAACACCCAAGTATAAAGGTATCCAACTTTCAAGCCTACGTTTACATCCAATACTTTTTGCTCTTTAATTCTGTCGCCAAAGGCTGTATCAAAAGCAGATGGAATAAGAGATGAATCGGCACTAACCCCAGAAATAAACACGTTAGAACCAGCAGTTAATGAACCTGCGCTTTTCAATTGCTTTTCGAAATAAAGAAAAGAAGAACGGTAGGAAACTTTTTTATTATTGAAGATATAAAAGAACACTCCCTGAAAAATATAATCAGATATATCTTCTCGGAAGGGAAGCTGATTATTTCGCTCCCACCAATCATCCGATAAAGTTGCATCATCTTGAAAAAACCCTTGATATTGCTGATACATCAAAGAAAGTCTAAACTTTCTTCGGCTCATGCCATAAAAAATATTGAAGTTACTTCCCTTCTTTTCTGCTCGGCTTTGTAATGGAAATGCATAACTAAAAGTCACCCATTTGTAATCGAATCCAAAACCCAAATATAAAGGTGAATTAGGCGTGTAATTTACCCAAGCATTTTCATTAGTATAATGAGAAAAGTAAAGATTGTGGTTCTTTATATTAGAAAAAGTAAATGGGTAAAAATTATGTGAAAACTCCTTAAGATAAGTGGTGTCATAGTCTTTTCTGTCCTTTTGAGAAAAAGAAACTAATTGAATAACACAGAAAAAAAGAAGTAAATATAATCTCATTTAAGATTTTTCATAAGTAACATAAGAAAAGGAATACTTGTGCTTTTCGTCTTTTGGATGAAAAATCTCGCTTGTTTTTTTCCAAATAGCTTTGTCGTATTCTGGAAAGAAGACATCCGCATCAAATTCATGATGAACATAGGTGATGTACAATTTATCCAACATATCCTCATCCAAGGATTTTTTGTAAATCTGCCCTCCTCCTATTATAAAAACTTCTTCATCTCCATTTTTCTTAGCAATCTCCAATCCTTCTTCTATGGAATTAACTACCACACAATCCTCTGCTTCAAAGTTTGGATTACGCGTTACAATAATGTTTGTTCTGTCTGGTAACGGGCGGTATTTATCAGGAATAGAATCGTAATTCATTCTTCCCATTATTACATGATGCCCTTTAGTAGTACTCGAAAAATAACGCATGTCATCTCTCAAATGCCAAATTAAATCATTGTCTTTACCAATTGCTTCGTTTTGTGCTTTGGCTACTATTAGGGAAACTTTCATTGCGTGTTATTTTTACAAATTTACAGAAAAAGTAGAAGAAATTGCTGTAAATTTTATTGGTAATATTCTCGCTTTAAGATCCCCGCCTTCGCGAGGATGACAATGAAAAAAGTTAGCTCTACTTTCTTTTTTTCTTGATAAAATCTGAATCAATTAAACCTCCGACCTTATTTCAATTCTGTACAAATTCACAAATTTATTGTGGGCGGCTTTACGAAAGAAATCCTTGAATCAACTCGCTTAACGAGTTCCAGAAAATTTAAATCCTCTGATGACTAAATTAAAACTGATAAACCATTCAGGGCTTGGGTTTCGTGGAGGGATTAATTTGTAGATATTTGAAGGAATTAAAATGAAGTCTTGAACTTTTGTTTCATTTTGGTTCAAGCCAAAAGAAAACGAGAATCATTTTTGACATAATCCATTTGTCATTCTCTTGAAAAAGGGAATCTTAAAACGAGAATCATATCCTATAAATAAGTTCCCCGCACACGCGAGGATGACATAGAAGAGTAAATAAAACTAAGACAAAATTCTAAGTAATAACTCAAACTAAAAACCCTATATTTGCAACCTATTTATAACAAGCAAAATCATCCAAAAAATGAGCTTAGAATTATCAGAACAAGAAATCGTTAGGAGAGAATCCCTAAACAAATTAAGAGAAGCAGGGATAGATCCTTACCCAGCAGCTTTATTCCCAGTGGATACACTTTCGCAAGAAATAAAAGACAACTACGAAGAAGGGAAACGAGTAATTATTGCAGGTAGATTGATGAGTAAAAACATCATGGGAAAAGCCTCTTTTTCTTCTATTCAGGATTCTGTAGGAAGAATTCAAGCTTACTTCAACAGAGACATACTATGTCCTGAAGAGGATAAAGCTATGTACAACAATGTGTACAAGAAGCTGCTTGATATTGGAGATTTTATTGGAATAGAAGGAACATTATTCACTACACAAGTAGGAGAAAAATCTATTAACGTAGAAAAAATGACTATGCTAAGTAAGTCATTAAAGCCTTTGCCTATGCCCAAAACGGATAGCGAAGGAAAAGTGCATGATGCATTTACCAACCCAGAATTAAGATACAGACAGAGATATGTAGATTTAGTAGTAAATCCACAGGTGAAAGAAGTATTTGTAAAGAGAACAAAAATGTTCAATGCAATGCGTAACTTCTTTAACGAAGCAGGATATTTTGAAGTAGAAACTCCTGTATTGCAACCAATTGCTGGAGGGGCTGCTGCCCGCCCGTTTATCACTCACCACAATAGTTTGGATATTCCCTTGTACATGCGAATTGCCAATGAATTGTACCTAAAAAGGTTAATCGTAGGTGGATTTGATGGAGTTTACGAGTTCAGTAAAAACTTCCGTAATGAGGGAATGGACAGAACGCACAATCCTGAGTTTACGGCTATGGAAATTTATGTTTCCTACAAGGATTACAACTGGATGATGGATTTTACCGAGAAGTTACTAGAACATGTAGCTACGGAAGTAAACGGAACCTCAGAAGCTACTTTTGGCGAGCACAAAATAAACTTTAAAGCTCCTTATAAGAGAGTAACAATGCGTCAGGCGATTATCGATTTTACTGAATTTGACATCAAAGGAAAATCAGAAGACGAATTGAGAGCTGCTGCCAAAGGAATGGGAATAGAAGTGGATGCAACCATGGGGAAAGCCAAATTGATTGACGAAATTTTTGGAGAAAAGTGCGAAGGAAATTACATCCAACCTACTTTTATTACCGATTACCCAAAGGAAATGTCGCCTTTGTGTAAAGCACATAGAGAAGACCCAGAACTGACAGAAAGATTTGAATTAATGGTATGTGGGAAAGAAATAGCAAACGCTTACAGTGAGCTAAACGACCCAATTGACCAGAGAGAAAGATTTGAAGAACAAATAAAACTAGCTGCTCGTGGAGATGACGAAGCAAGCGAATTTATAGATCAAGATTTCTTGAGAGCACTGGAATACGGAATGCCACCTACCTCAGGAATGGGAATAGGAATGGACAGATTGATTATGTTCTTAACAGATAATGCTTCGATACAAGAAGTATTGTTTTTCCCTCAGATGAGACCAGAGGTAAAACAAAAGAAAATAGAATTGGCAGAGAACGAAAAAGCTATTTTTGATGTGATTAAAGCACAAAAATCAATGGAATTGAGTGAATTAAAAAACTCAGTAAGCCAACTTAGTAACAAACAATGGGATAAGGGAATAAAAGCCCTTGGAAAAATGGGATTAGTAAAAGTTACTAAAACAGACGACATACTTACAGTAGATTACCTAGAAAACTAATGGACGAAAGAGAAGAAGAACACACAGACGTAGAGAACGAATTGATGAGAGAAATGTTTACGCATATCTTACAAACGAGTTGGGACTGTGTAGAAGTAGCAGACGAGTATAACCCGATAGAATACGATTTTTACGTATCTACGGCAATCAGGATTTTTGAAAAAGGAAAAAAGACTTTGGATGTAGGAAATTTCCTTATGGAACAAGAAACTAAGATAAAAGAAGCTAGCGGAGACCGTGACAAAAACCACGATATCGCCAACAAACTTAGTTTTGCTTACCACAAACTAAATACAAAGAATTGGGATAAAGAAGATTAATTCTTTATCGTATCTATTTTAAAAAAGGGAAGTTTCGGCTTCCCTTTTTTTTGTGGATTGTTTTGATTGTTGAACATTAGTTAATAACTACTAATGTGTTAGAAATGAATTGTAAAGGATTATTTTTAACTTAGATTTTAAGAAATCTAACCAAAAATTTAATGAAAACAATCGCAATTATATTATCAGTTATTGGAATAATAATTCTTGTTGTTTTTCTATTTTATCTTAATAATCATTTTGATTTAATGGGTTTTGAAAAAAATATGGAAGCAACCGGACAAGTCGGTGATTTCATAGGTGGCTTAGTTGGATCTATATGGTCTCTTGTTTCTTTTGCTATTCTTGCAGCGGGGGGTTATATTTTTTACGAAATGCATCAAATTAACAAAAAGAGAAGTGAAAAATTGACCTAAAAAAGTTATTTCTCAATTCGAAAAATAATATAACGTTTGTCTTTGGGATCTTTTTGACGCATTATAATATCTTTTCCCTCCAATTTTTGGTATTCCATATTCAGGTCCCGAATAATTCTAGACCTTCTTACTCTGCGCGAGTCATAATTCAAATCATATTTGATTTGAAATAAATCATCTAATTCATCGCTTTTTAATTTTAGGTTGTATAAGTTCTTAGTGAGATTTGTGTTCTCCTTTAGGATGATCATGTCCTGCATGGTCTTCCTTTTTTACTCTTTTTATTGAACATCCCATTGCTTTAGTTTCAGCTTTAGCAATTTCTGTTCCTGCAGCTAATGAAGTCATTGCATCTGATAACCAGTGCTCTTTTACTTCTTCTTTTCTGTCTACATTATCATCAATAGCTCCAGTGTAAACCAATTCGTTATTTGCATTAAACAAATAAACATGAGGTGTTTTTTTAGCATTGTATGCATCAGCAACCACATGTCCTGAATCCATCATGTACTTAATTTCATTGTAACCAGAAGCTTTTGCATGAGCAACCATTTCATCAAATGAATCATCACCTTCTCTTTTTGCTTCGTTTGAATTGATAAGAGCAAATCCTATTTCTTTTTCAGTTGCCATAGCAGCAATGTCATTGTATCTGTTTTCCCATCCTTCAGATTTTTCTCCGTTTCCAACTACAAAAGGACACGTGTTACAAGAAAATATAATTAATGTACCGTTCTTTTTTCCTAGTTCTTCAATAAACATTTCAGTTCCAGAAATATCCATAAGCTTAGATTCTAATGAAGGATTTATTGAACCAATTGACATCATTTTGTTAGCGCAACATTCTTTTTTACAGTCGTCTCCACATTTTTTGTCATGCTTGTCTCCACATTCTTTTGTGCACTCTTTGTCACCATGTTCACATTTTTTCTTTCCGTGCTCACAGTTTTCTTTTTTGCAATCTTTATCGCAAGTTGCCTCTGTTGAAGCTTCAGTACCACATGCAAATAAGAATAATGCTGCAGTAAATGTTAAAATTATATTTTTCATTGTATCGTTTTTAATTGTTTTGTTGACTGTAAAAATACAGCTTTTTTTAATATTCTATCTTTCTAATCTTTCTTAGTATTTAGGTTAATCCAAAATTGCTGGAGCTCCAGCTTCTTCCATTAATATTCCTAAAGCTTTTATTTGCTCAAAATAGCTGTCTAGTTTTGGTTGAATATCACCAAACATAGTTTTAGCAATATCAAAACTTTCCATGTGTAATTGAGTTGGTCCATAAGAATTAGATGTTCCTCTTGCTTTCCATAAAAAGCTATTAATACTTGGTTCAGTTTTTTCACCAATTTGTTGTTTAGCCTTGCTTCCGTATAATGCTGCGTTCAATGTGTTCATAGCAGCCATTAAATCATATACTTTTTTAGTTAATTCGGCATTGTTCTTTTTTAAATATGAAAGGTTTCTTTCGTAGGCTTTAAGTCTAGTATTAGCCTTATTAAAATCAAACTGATACGTATTAACTTGGCTTGTTAATTCAGCAATAGAATTGAAATATTCCTCGTGCTTGCTAGCCATAGGATTGCTAAGTACTCCAGATCTTATTTTTTCGACTTCAATTTTTTGAGGTATTGCAAGAGGAATTAATTCACCATTTACTTTTTTATACAAAGTAACCTCATAAATCCCTGGAGGAACTTGAGTAGAGATATCTCCCCATCTACCATTAGAGCTCGCTCGAGCTGCTGTTGGAGTTTTTGTAGTTAAATCCCAACTTACTTGGCTAAATCCTTTTTTAAGTGGTCCAGAAAGTTCTGCAACTACTTCTCCCTGAGCATTTTTTATAGATAAAAGTACCGTAGGTTTTGTTTCGTTTAATTCTGCATCTAAAGCTTCCCAGCCCGGGAAAGGAATGTCTTTACTAGCATTTAGTTTCAATACTTCTACTACTTCTTTCAGCTCTTTCTTTTTAACATCTATTTCTTTAGCAAGTTTTTTATGGTCAGCATCTATTATACTTCCTGGAGTTTTATATCCAGCTTCGGCCAATTTTTCTACTATCGAATAATCTAATTTTTCCGATAATTCTGCTTTTTGTCTGGCTGCTTTTTTAGTGATGTACCCATCTTTTAAATAATAAGAAAGAACAACTCCATAAGCTGGATTCTTTGCCGAGTAACTTGCGCTACCACCAGAACTAGTTCCACCTCTTACTTGATTGTATTGAAGAGCTTTTCTTGGTGTAAATAAGATTGCACTTTTAGAAACAGATTCTGATGAAATTTCTCTTAACGGGCTGTAATCATCCAACACATAAAAGCTTCTTCCAAAGGTAGCCACTACTAAATCGTTTTCTCTTTTCTGAATTGCTAAATCACGAACAGGAATAGTTGGCATTCCTCCAGTAAACTTGTGCCAAGCTTTTCCTTGGTTCAAACTCACATACACTCCATATTCTGTTCCTAAGAATAATAAGTTTTTGTTCACGTGATCCTGAACAATTCTCCAAGTTATAGTCCCTTTAGGAATTCCATTTGTAATAGAAACCCAAGTTTTACCTCCGTTTGTAGTTTTATATAAATAAGGATTAAAGTCGCCATATTTATGATTGTCCAAAACGGCATAAGCTACATTTTCGTCATACATGTCTGCTTTTATATCGTTTACAAATGCTGTTGATGGTGCTCCAGGAAGTTTATCTACTGTCATCTTCGTCCAGTTTTTTCCTCCATCTTTTGTGCTTTGGATAATTCCATCATCTGTTCCTGCGTACAACACATTTTCGTTCACTTTAGATTCTGCCAAAGAAGTAATGGTGTTATAAGTAGACATGGCATACACATCCCAAGCGTTATTAAAACTCTGTACTTTTCCCATTACTGGTAAAGCCAATCGTTCTTCGTCTTTAGTTAAATCTCCAGAAATTGCCGTCCAGCTATCTCCTCTGTTATCAGATCTGTGAACATTTTGAGTTCCAAAGTAAAGTCTCTTTGGATCGTGCTGACTTACTAAAATTGGCGCATCCCAATTGAATCGTAATTTCGGTTCTCCAACTCCTGCTTGTGGCTGAATGTATACTCTTTCACCATTTGTACGGTCAAGTCTGTTTAGGTTTCCTTGTTGCCATTGTGCATAAGCAATGTCTGGATTACCTGGTTCGGTTGCTGGTTGGTGACCATCTCCGCCCATTACTACTTCCCAATCTGCATTGGTAATTCCGCCTCTTTTAAAAGTTCGTGAAGGTCCCATTTGCGTATTGTTATCCTGCGTTCCTCCATAAATGTTATAGAAAGGTTCCGTGTCATCCACAGCTAATTTGTAGTATTGAGTAATTGGTAAATTCCCAATAAATTTCCAGTTTTCCGATCCATCAAATGATTCGTAAATTCCTCCATCTGTTCCTACTAACATATAATTAGGGTCGTTCTTTTTGAAAACCAAAGCATGATTGTCTGAGTGTTTGCTTTTCTCTTTCATGGTATAGAAATCCTTTCCTCCATTTTCAGAAATTAGCATGCGTACATTCATCAAGTAAATTTTGTCAAATACATGAGGAGAAGCCACAAGCTCTTGGTAATAATGTGGTCCCGTTCCTCCAGAAACGGTATTGGACATCTTTTTCCAGCTTCCTCCGCTATTATCCGAACGGTAAACAGCTCCTTTTTTAAGTTCCAATTCTACTGCTGCATACAATACTTTTGGGTTCATTGGCGATATTGCTAATCCAATTTTTCCTTTGTTTGAGTTTGGGATTCCATTGTTTATTTTGTTCCAAGTTTCTCCACCATCTGTACTTTTGTACAAAGATGTTCCAGGTCCTCCGCCCATATAAACGGCTACATTTCTGTGTCTTTGCCAAGTGGCAGTATACAAAATATTAGGATTTGTTGGGTCAATAATTAAATCGGTTGCTCCAGTCCATTCGTTAATTTCTAGTGTGTTTTTCCAAGTTTTTCCTCCATCAATACTTTTGTATAATCCTCTTTCTCCTCCTTTGCTCCAAAGTGGACCTTGAGAAGCCACCCAAATAATATTGGAGTTGTTAGGATGCACAATTATCTTAGAAATATGTTCCGATTTTTTAAGTCCCATATCATTCCAAGTCTTTCCTCCATCTGGGCTGTGGTATACTCCGTGACCGATTCCTACGTGTCTTCCTCCCACATTTTCTCCTGTTCCTAACCAGATTGATGCATTGTTGTTTGGATCAATTGTAATACATCCTGTTGAGTAAAAAGGTTGATTCTCGGTAAGTGGTTGCCATGTAGTTCCTGCGTTTACAGTTTTCCAAACTCCTCCAGAACCCACAGCTGCATACCACACATTTTCGTTTGTTGGGTCAATTGCTAAGTCGGCAATTCTCCCAGACATAAATGCTGGTCCTACACTTCTGAATTTAAATCCATTTAATGCTGTTTTTATTGATGGTTTTTCGTTTTGAGAAACAGCAAGGTTGCTTACTAATAATAGAGTAAGTGAAAGTGATACTAATTTTATGATTTTCATAGAGGAACTAATTTTTTTTAATAAAAGTTTGGGTTTACTAAAATAAGAAAGTTTTAATCAAGAGATTAATTATACTCTTGTTCATTTACTTCTCCTATAGAAAAAATTCAAAATAAAACTATACTATATTGTTAATATCGAATTAGAATAGTTGAACTATTTAAAGAAAATAGATTATCTGAATTAAAACTAAAAATACCTGAGTCTAAAATATTGCTTGTGTCCAAATATCCAGGTTGACCTCCAGTTTGTGGTAGATTAGCACAGCCTGAATTTCCAGCATTTCCACGTCCACTACCTCCTTTACCCCCTTTTACAGTTGTAATCAAATTATTATTTAAATACACATAAGTATCCTCACCATCTATTCCAGTACCAGCTTGACTACCACAACAAGAGGTTCCTCCACAAGATAAGTTGCTGCCTGCCAGACCGTCATTTCCTAAGTAATAATCTATGGTATCTCCTGGAGTAACATTTACAATAAAGGTTACATAGCCAGGGTCTCCGCCAGCATAACCATTGTAAATATTCCCATTAGTTGAATAAATAATATTTCCTCCTTTTCCTCCTTTTGAACTTGCTACAGAAATTTCTATCAGATAAACATTGTTTGGAACAACCCAATTACTCAATACTCCCTTATTTGAATATTGAACATGGCTGTGTGTTAAATTGTTAGAATTGCTATTATTTGCGTTACAAACATATTGAGTTAAAGTGGTATCGATTTCATTTAATTCTAATGTATCATTATTATTTGAGTCTAGACCAACTTCAATTTTTGTTCCTCCACCAACACAATGAACTCCAGCTGGTTCAGTTGATGTTTTTATTAAAGCAGTATTTCCTTGTGGTCCAATAGCACCTTGTATCCCTTGTGGTCCAGTTGCACCAGTATCTCCTTTTAGCCCCTGCGGCCCTTGCATCCCTTGTAATCCTTGCGGACCAATTACTCCAGTGTCACCTTTCGCTCCCGCTAGACCTTGTGGTCCAGTTGCTCCAGTATTCCCTTGAACTCCAGCTACTCCTAGATGATACTATTTATATGCTATTATTTTGATGAAAAGAAGAATTTCGAAAAGGCTTTTAGGAACACATTAATGTTTTATGCTTTTCTAATTCTTAGTGTACTCTATCTCTTTACTTTTAGAATAATGGGTATAATGTTCACCCCAATATTTATTTGGGGTTATTTCTTTTATATGTTTTGGAACCGAAAAGAACACAACCCAGAAAAAACTGAACTCGACTTATGAAAAAAATGACTTGCAAACAACTTGGAGGAGCCTGCGACTTAGTATTAGAAGCCAATACATTTGATGAAATGGCAGAATTAAGCAAACAACACGGAACAGAAATGTACCAAAAAAACGAACCGGCTCATATGAAAGCTATGAGTGAAATGATGGAGCTAATGAAATCTCCAGATGCTATGAATAAATGGTTTACCGAAAAAAGAGAAGAGTTTGATAAACTTTAATCGAGTTATCCTCTATTTGAAATTTAACATTTCGTACTTTTAAGTAATCAAAAACTACGAATGAAAACAGAAATAATTTCTATTGGAGATGAGATTTTAATTGGACAAACTGTCAACACCAATGCAACTTGGATGGGACAAGAGCTAGCCAAAATTGGAATCAAAAACAACCGAACCACAACTATATCAGATTCAGAGTCAGAAATTCTTGAAGCATTAAAGCTTGGAGAATCACGTTCCGATTTAATCTTAATAACTGGTGGTTTAGGACCAACTAAAGATGACATTACCAAAAAGGTATTGTGCGATTATTTTAATACCGAATTGGAATTAAACCAAGAGGTATTAACAGATATTCAAGCGTATTTTAAGTTAAGAAACAAACCATTTTTGGAATCCAATAACTTACAGGCAATGCTTCCAAAAGCTTGTACTATATTAAGAAACCATGTTGGAACTGCCTCAGGAATGTGGTTTGAGCGAAATGGAAAAGTATTTGTATCCATGCCAGGAGTACCTTACGAAATGAAACACCTTATGGAAACTGGAGTTTTCCCTAAAGTAAAAGAACAATTTGGCATTAACGAATTAGCTCACAGAACAGTTTTAACACATGGTCTTGGCGAATCATTTTTAGCAGAAATTATCGAAGATTGGGAAAACAGAGTTAGAGCCGAAGGACTTGATATGGCTTATTTGCCTTCACCAGGATTGGTAAAGCTTAGAATTACCAATACAGAAGGTAATCAGCAAATTGTAGATAAATATTGTGAAGAATTATACCCACTTATTCCTGAATATATTTTTGGAGAAGGAATAATTACTATGCAAGAAACCCTAGCTAATTTATTAAAAGAAAGAAACGCAACTATATCACTAGCAGAAAGTTGCACAGGAGGATTTGCTTCTCATTTACTTACTGCAATCCCTGGTAGTTCCTCTTTTTACGAAGGAAGTATTATTTGTTATTCGTATGATATAAAAGAAAAAGAACTGAATGTTCCTAAGGACTTATTATTGAAAAAGGGTGCTGTGAGCGAAGAGGTTGTGGAGATATTAAGTGAAGAAATCAGAAAAAAATACAATACCAATTATTCAATAGCAATATCAGGAATTGCCGGGCCGACCGGAGGTACTGATGACAAACCAGTAGGAACAGTATGGATTTCTGCAAGGAGCAAAAACAAAGTAGTTTCTAAGAAATTTAGTTTTGGTAACAACCGAGAAAGAAATATTTCTCAATCTGCTTTAGCTAGTTTCAACCTATTAAGAAAATTAATCCTCGAAGAATAATACCAGTATGATTAACGAAATTTTTAATTCTCAAAAAAAGCACTTTCAGAACGAGCTAAAAACTAGTTCGATTAATGATAGATTAAAGAAATTGAGATCAATAAAAAATTGGATTAAGAATAATAAAAAACTAATTTGTGAAGAGATTTACAAAGATTTTGAAAAAGGAGAAGAGGAAGTTTTATTGAGCGAAATAAAACCAATTATTGATGAAATTAATCACAATGTATCGCAACTTAGCGTATGGACTAAACCCAAACGAGTTGATACACCACTTGCATTTATAGGTTCAAAATCTGAAATTCATTACGAACCAAAAGGAGTTACACTTATAATAGCTCCTTGGAACTATCCTTTTAACCTTTGTATAGGACCATTAGTGTCAGCAATTGGCGCAGGTTGTTCAGTAATTATTAAACCTAGCGAACACACCCCAAACACTGCTAATTTAATTAGTAGAATGATGTCAGAGTTATTTAAAGAAGAAGAAATAGCAGTTGTTCAAGGAGATGTTTCGGTTTCTACCGAATTATTAAAACTACCTTTTAATCATATTTTCTTTACGGGAAGTCCTCAAGTTGGTAAGATTGTGATGAAAGCAGCAGCAGAGCATTTAACTTCAGTAACATTAGAACTTGGAGGAAGAAACCCTACAATAATTGATGAAACTGCAAACTTAAAAGATGCAGCTCAAAAAATAGTTTGGGGTAAATTCCTTAACTCTGGGCAAACTTGTATTGCACCAAACTACATTTATGTTCACGAAAGCCAAGCTCAAAAACTGAAAGATAGTTTAATAGAACAGATTGAAATTCAATATTCTAAATTAGACACAACAAGAACCAAAATTGTAAATTCTAATCACTTTGGTAGATTAACCGATTTATTAGACAAAACAATTTCAGCCGGAGGGAAACTACTTTATGGAGGAGAAAAGGATGGAAAAATCAACTTCCTCTCTCCTACTCTAATCTCAGATATAACTATTGATTCATCTATTTTTAAAGAAGAAATTTTTGGGCCTATTCTACCAATCCTTACTTACTCGAATTTAGAAGAAGTGATTGAAACAATTAATAAAACTGAGAAACCATTAGCACTTTATATTTTTAGTAAATCACGAAAAAATCAAAACTACATTCTGAACAACACTAGTTCGGGCACAACAGCTATTAATGAAACTACAGTTCAATTTGCCCAAAACCACCTACCTTTTGGTGGTGTAAATAATAGTGGAATTGGTAAAGCACACGGAGAATTTGGCTTTTATGAATTCTCTAATCTTAAATCAGTTTTAAAACAAAGAGTTGGTTTTACTTCTTTAAAAATGATTTATCCACCTTATACAAACTTCAAAAAGAAACTGATTCGGTTTATTAGTTTTAGGCTTTAATCATTCAATCCTTTCATAAACGTAATAATGATAACCATCATAATCTCTATAATATTCTGAATAAAGTTCAGTTAGAATTATTAATTTTTCATTATTCACATAATAATAAACCTCATAATTTTCTTCTGCTTTTACTTCAATCGATTCTATTATTGGCGTAATTTTATGATAGGAATCGATTGAGTCTAATTTGGCAGCACTACATCCATAAAAAAAATTAAAGTCCATTTTTTCGCTAATATCTTTAACTTTTACAAAAAACTTCTCTTCAACAGTATATTCATTTAATAAAACTTTTCCTTTATTTTTTTTGAATTCCATTGTATTTGATGGACAATTATCTATTGTCATTCCAATACAATCACCAAAATAAAATTCAGATTTAACATATTTAATAGCTTTCCACTTTCCAATTAGTAAAGTTGCATCTCCTTCAAGCTTTTCTTTATTGCAAGAGGTGAAATTTAAAGAAAAACAAACTATTAATACAAGTAAAAAATTAGTCCTCATCAATTTATACATTTTTAATTCAACTGAAATTTACAGCTTATACTTTAATAAAAAAAAACGCGCTTATACGAAATAAGACTAAAATCAAGTAAACTTAAAAAATAAGCCGTACATTTGCATGCAATTACAGAAAAACAAAAGACTATGTCTCATTCTAAAATTGTACAAGAAGGACTCACCTATGATGATGTGCTTCTAATCCCTGCTTATTCTAATGTATTACCAAATGCAGTTACCCTAGAAAGCAAAGTAACCAAAAACATTTCTATCAATACTCCGATACTATCCGCAGCAATGGATACAGTTACGGAATCTGAGTTAGCAATTGCAATTGCTCAACAAGGAGGTATTGGAATAATTCATAAAAACATGACTGCTAAACAGCAGGCAAAGGAAGTTCGTAAAGTAAAAAGAAGCGAAAGCGGAATGATTACCGATCCAGTAACTTTAAATGAAGACGCTACTGTAGGAGATGCACTAAATTTGATGGCTGAGTTTAAAATTGGAGGAATTCCAATTGTAGACAAAGACCTTACATTAAAAGGAATTGTAACAAATCGTGATTTAAGATTTGAAAAAGAAAAAGGAAAAAAAATCACTGATGTGATGACTTCTAAGGATTTAGTTACTGCTGTAAATGAAATTACATTAGTACAAGCCGAAAAAATTCTTCAACAACACAAAATCGAAAAACTACTGATAGTAAATGAATCCAATAAATTAACTGGATTAATTACTTACAGAGATATTATAAAAGTAAAAAAGCATCCTAACTCGTGTAAAGACTCGCAAGGAAGATTGAGAGTTGGAGCTGCAGTTGGTGTAACCAATGATATTCTTGAAAGAACTACAGCTCTTGTAGAAGCTGGAGTTGATGCAATTGTAATTGATACAGCTCATGGTCACTCCCAAAACGTGATAGACAAGTTAGGAATGGTTAAAAAGGCCTATCCTAAGTTAGAAGTAATAGTTGGTAATATTGCTACTGCCGAAGCAGCAAGAATATTAGTTGATGCTGGTGCTGATGCAGTTAAGGTAGGAATTGGACCTGGTTCAATTTGTACTACTAGGATTATTGCAGGTGTTGGTGTACCTCAACTTTCTGCAATTATGAATGTAGCCGAAGAATTAAAAGGAACTGGAGTTCCTGTAATTGCTGATGGTGGAATTCGATTTACTGGTGATATTGTGAAAGCTATTGCAGCTGGAGCAAGTTCAGTAATGCTTGGTTCTATGTTTGCAGGTGTGGCCGAATCTCCAGGAGAAACAGTAATCTACCAAGGAAGAAAATTCAAAACCTATAGAGGAATGGGATCATTGGAAGCAATGAAAAAAGGATCGAAAGATCGTTATTTCCAAGATTCTGAAAATGATGATAAAAAATTAGTTCCTGAAGGAATATCGGGAAGAGTTCCTTTTAAAGGATACTTAAGTGAAGTAATGCACCAATTGGTTGGTGGACTTAGATCTGGAATGGGATACTGTGGTTCAAAAGACATTGAAGCACTTAAAGAAGCTAAGTTTATCAAGATTACTTCTGCTAGTATTCAAGAGAGTCATCCACATGATGTTACCATCACAAGAGAAGCTCCAAATTACAGCTTAAAATAATTATTTCATTCTTAGTTTAAAAAGATATAAATTAGCGTTCTAATTATAAGAACGTAATAATAAAACACATAAAAATATGCTTAAAAGAATAGTGTTAGTTGCCCTAACAACAGTCCTTTTCAATGTTTTTTCTTGGGGACAAGATAACCCAGTAATTTTAACTGTTAATGGTGAAGAAATACGCAAAGATGAATTCATCTACACGTATACCAAAAATGATAAAAATGCTAAATTCGACCGAGCTTCGCTTGACGATTACATGAAACTTTTTGTAAACTACAAGTTAAAAGTTGCTGAAGCTAGAGATTTAGGATATGATACAATTCCTGAATTACAAAGAGAATTAGCAGGTTACAAAGCTAAATCTGCCGAAAAGTACTTAACCGATTCTGAAGTAAACGAAAAACTTGTTCGTGAAGCATACGAAAGAAAAAAATACGAAATAAAGGCAAGTCACATTCTATTTACGGGTAAAAACGCTTACAATCAAGCTATTGTTGCTCGAAAAGAAATAATGGATGGAGCTGACTTTGAAGAAATTGCAAGAAAAAAATCTCAAGATCCATCAGTAGTAGATAATGGAGGTAGTCTTGGTTATTTTTCTGCTTTTCAAATGGTTTATGCATTTGAAGAAGCTGCATACAACATGAAAATAGGTGAAGTTTCTGAGCCGGTTAAAACACAATTTGGTTACCATTTACTTAAGGTTTATGACCGAAGAGAAAATCCAGGAAGAATTCAAGTAGCTCATATTTATGCCAAAGTACCTAAAGAGGGAAGTGAAAAAGAGATTAAAGATGCTGAAGATAAAATAAATGAAATTTATCAATTATTAAAAAATCAAAAAGGAAGTTTTGAAGAATTAGCAAAACAATATTCTGATGACAACACTTCTAACCAAAAAGGTGGTGAGCTTGCTCCGTTTACTTCAGGAAGAATGGTTCCTGAATTCGAAAGTGTTGCTTTTGCTTTAAAAAATGATGGTGATATTTCTGAGCCTTTCCGAACATCATATGGATGGCACATTGTAAAAAAATTAAATCAAGAGCCAATTGGAACTTTTGAATCTATGAAAGCTGAACTGGAAAGTAAAATTCAGAAAGGAGAAGGGAACAATAAATCTAAGGAACTTTTTGTAGAGAAACTTAAAAAGAAATATAGATTTAGAAATAAAGCTAAGAGATGGATTAAAGACTCTTATAACGAAGAAGCTAAAGGAAGATTAAATGTAGATGACAACAAAAAAGCATTTACTTATAAAAAAGAAAAAGGATTCTTTAAGAAGAAAACTATTGTAACAGCTGGTGAATTCAAAGAATACTTGGTGAGTGCCAATCCTAAATCTAATATTGACATTAAAGATTTTTACAAAGATTTCGTTACAAACTATTTTTTAGATTATGAAAAATCTATGTTGTACACTAACTATCCTGAATACAAAGCATTAATGCAGGAATTTAGTGATGGTATAATCTTGTTTGCAATAGCAAATGACAAACTTTGGAAAAAATCTAGCGAAGACACTACAGGGCTAAAAGAATACTTCAAAACGAATCAGTCTAATTACCAATGGACAAAAAGATTGGATGTAGAAATATATTCTTCTGCCAAAATAAATATTATAAAAGAAGCTATTGCAATGGCAAAAGACTCGACTAAAACTGCTCAAGAAATATTAACTTATAGCAACAAAGAGTCTCAATTAAACATGAATGTTGAGAAAGGAAAGTATGAAATTTCTAAAAAAGAGATTCTTCAAAAATTTACTCAGCAAGTTGGAGTGTCAGATTTTATCCTTGATGATGGTAAATTTATTTTTGTTAGAGTTTTCGAAGTAATGGAGCCACATGCTAAAGAGCTAAGAGATACAAGGGGTGCGGCAATATCTGATTATCAAAATTATTTGGAATTAGAATGGATACGAAACCTTAAGGCAACTTATCCCGTAGTAATCAACCAAGATGCATTAAATGCATTAATAAAATAAAAAACTAAACAATAAAAAAACATGACTAAAACTCTTAAACTTACTTCACTATTATTTGCAGCTATGCTGATTTTTGGAACCTCTTGTGGTAAATACCCAGATGGACCAGGTTTTTCTTTAAGAACAAAAAAAGCAAGATTAGTAAACACATGGAAAGTAACTTATGCAACTGATGCTAATGATGACATTACTGAAAATACAGCAGGTGTAACTTTAACTATTGATGAAGAAGGAAACTGGAAAACAGGAGGTGAAACAACAAATGGAGCAGTACAAGAAGAGACTGGAACTTGGCAATTAAGTAACGATAAAGACATACTTATTCTTACTCATGATGATGCTACTATTACAATACCTCAACAATGGAAAATCAATAGATTAAAAAATGATGAATTGTGGTTAGAAAATGCTCAAGCAAATGGAGCTTCTGCGGAAAGAAAATTTGAAGGACAAGATTAATTCTTAATTAAGAATCATAAAAAAAGCCCTCTTGCAATATTGCAAGAGGGCTTTTTTATTTGCTGTAATTTTTATTAGAATCTGAATCCGGCAGTAACCATAAAGTTACTAATAGCAGTTGTCATATTTGTTTCAGGAACCAAAGCTGGGTCATACATAAATGATTGGCTTTTTGTTGCTGATCTTAAATAAGTAAAGTCTAAAGAGAAGTTTGCATTCTTGTAACCTAAACCTCCAGATACATTTGTTCTTGATGCATCAATAGAATTGATATCTTCCTTAAAAGGAGACTCATAAAAAGCATAACCACCTCTTACTGTCCAATTATTTGTTACTCTAAACTCTGCTCCTGCTTTTATTATAGAAGCACCTCTATAAATAGATTCGCTAGTACTATTTTCTAAATCAAAATCATAAGCTCCTGCTGCTGCAGCCGCTGCTTCTTTTAAAGTGGAGTTACCATAATCAACATATTCGTATTCAAGAGTTAGAAACCCTCTCTTTTTTAATAAAAATGCTGCACTGGCAGTTACTCTTCCCGGAGTAATTAATCTATAATCAAAACCTCCAACATCCGAAGTAAAGTCTTGGTCAAATGAATCGGCAACAAACCTTGATGCAATAGCTGTAGAATAACTATCATTCATAGAATATCTAGTAGGTGTATGAAGCGAGACTCCAACCCTTAACCATTGAACTGGTAAATAAATAAGTCCAATTTTAGCATTAATACCATTTCCTTCAGTTTTTAATTCTTCCGTAAAAGAAAACTCTTTGGTATCGTATGTAGCATCTATATTGGAATCTATATTAAATATTTCAGTATGAACCGTAGATGAATTATAACGAATCCTTGGAAACCCTATACTACCACCTACATAAAGCTTACCATTATAGTTTCCACTCAATGTAATATCAGTTTGATACTGAGCTCCTCTTGTTACAGTTTCTCTAACATGTCTTATAGGAGTTGGGTTACTTGGATCATACCATCCAAAAAATTCATTTTCAGTATTATCATAACCTAACAATTGTGCGTCATAAACAAGTCTTTCGTAAAAAGGTGAAGCATTATCAATACTAGATAAATCAAATCCTTCGCTATTCAACAAACCAGAAAAAGCATCTAACATTGAATTAGAGTTATTTCCTTCAGCTAGTGTCCTCGAATGAAAGTCATTCGTTCTGCTGCTTGTTATTCCAACTTGGTAATACCTCCACATAGTTGGTTTCTCGATACTAAGAGGTTTTACAAATACAGCTCCAATATTACTTATGTTAAAGTTTCCTTTTAAGTCTTGCGCTTGGTTTCCGTTAAATGTTGCTTTTACTCTAGCAACAGTAACATCACCAGTAAAACTAAAATCTGATCTACTGTATCTTCCAGCTCCTGCAGGGTTCATAGATATTGCAGACATATCTGCACCTAATGCTCCCATTGCTCCTCCTAATCCACTATATCTAGCAGTTCCATTGTAATTAAGATAACTGTATCTAAGGGCGTCAGTTTCGTTCTGGGAGTAGGCAAAATTTGCCAAAAGAATTCCCATAAAGATTATATATATTCTTTTCATTGTATTAAAAATTAAGTCTGATTAATGGCTATTATCTTCTTCCACCGCTTCTTCCTGATGAAGATGATGAACCTCCCGAACTTCTTCCTGATGAAGAACTACTACCCGAGCTTCTACTTTGAGTAGATGGTCTAGATGTACTTCTACTAGGAGTAGAAGGTCTAGATGTGCTTCTAGTTTGTGTAGGTCTTGACGTACTTCTAGTTGGAGTCGAAACTCTTGTTGGTCTTGATGTACTTCTAGTTGGTGTAGAAGTTGAAGTTCTTGTTGTCCTTGTTGGAGTCGAAGTTCTTGTTGTTCTAGTTGGCGAAGTAGTTCTAGTATTTACAGAAGGTCTACTTGTACTTGGTCTAGTTGTTCTTCCTACAGTCGGTCTTGATGGTTGCCCAATTGGAGTTCTTGATGAAGTTGTTCTAGGCGAAGTACTTACTGGCCTTGTAGTAGTTGTTGTTCTTGGCGAAGTACTTACAGGTCTTGTTGTAGTAGGACGAGTAGTTCCAGCTGTATTAGAAGTTCTTCCTGTGCTAGGTCTAGTTGTTGTTGTTCTAGGAGAAGTACTTGCTCCTTGAGGAGAAGATACTGTTCCTGTTCTACCAGCAGTTGTTCTTGGCGAAGTACTTTGTGTTCTTACACCACTTGGTCTTGATACTGCACTAGTAGTAGATACTTGACCTCTATTAGCATTAGCTGTTGCTGAACTTACTCTTGGTGTTCCGCTAGAAGGAGCATTACCTATTCTTCCTGCTGTTGCAGTTCCAGCTTTAGCTGCACTAGATGGTCTTCTTGAAGCAGTTCTTAAAGAAGCTCCCTCAGATTGTGTACCAGTGTATACTCCTGAGTTTGTAGAAACTTGTCCTGAACCAGTTCTTGAAGAGGATCTTCTTCTATCACCATATGTAGATGATACTGCAGATCCTGTACTTCTACTTCCTCTTTGTCCGTAGTAATATCCTCTGCTTCCATTATCGTTTCCATTAGAAGCCCAAGCTCCATTGTTATATCCTTGGTTATAACCTTGATTGTAAGCCCAATTGTTATTGTTCCATCTGTTGTAACCATAGTTGTTGAATCCGTAAGGATTTCCCCATCCATTATTGTAACAGTATGGATTTCCCCAACCGTATCCTACATTCATTCCATTCCATGAATTCCATCCAACATTCCATCCAGGTCTGTTCCATGTATTCCATCCTCCACAGTAAGAGTTAAAATATGGGTCGTGAC
>Ga0075469_10000056_pt1 | contig 38166 bp, 25 predicted proteins | sample DEB08_DNA_13_FD_77577 | JGI IMG/M metagenome (GOLD analysis project Ga0075469, IMG submission 77577) | Aqueous microbial communities from the Delaware River and Bay under freshwater to marine salinity gradient to study organic matter... | ecosystem: Environmental > Aquatic > Marine > Coastal ...
GACTGGCAAAACGGAAGAACGCGGTCTCCATCCGGTACGTAAAAAACACGAGCAACAAGGCGATGTTGAAATACAGGTCATTGACGATCCCGTACTCGTCGAGGGTGAATTCCCGGGTCAGGTAAGGAGTAAGGATGACCCAATTCACGACCCGGCCCACAATGCTGCTGAGGCCGTAGATAGCTGTTTCTCCCGCTAATTTTTTCAGTAATGCCATTTGGTCTTGCTTGGAATTGCGGCACAAAGTACCAAAATAGAACGCACGGAAGCACCGCAAAACACGAATGTATTCCAATTTTAATTTTAACTTCGCCTTCCATTCGCAAAAATTAAATAGCGGTCATGATCGACATCCAACTTTTGAAAGCCATATGTGAGACGCCCGGCGCACCAGGGTTTGAGCAGCGTATTCGCGAACTGGTGCTGCGGGAAGTAACGCCGCTGGTAGATGAGGTTTCCATCGACAACATGGGCAACGTGATTGCCGTCAGGCGCGGAAAAGAGCGCAAACGCGTAATGGTGGCCGCCCACATGGATGAGATCGGCTTTATCGTCAACCACATCGACGACGAAGGGTTCCTTCGCTTCCTGCCCCTGGGCGGCTTCGACCCCAAGACCCTGACCTCGCAGCGGGTCATCGTACACGGCCGCCGCGACGTGATCGGGGTGATGGGTTCCAAGCCCATTCACCTCATGAAGCCCGAAGAACGCACCAAACAAGTACCCCTGAACGATTATTTTATCGACCTGGGGATGAGCAAGGAAGACGTCCGGAAGATCGTGCGGGTAGGAGACCCCGTGACCCGCGAGCGCGCCCTGATCGAATTGGGCGACTGCGTGAACAGCAAATCCATCGACAACCGCGTGTCCGTCTTTATCCTGCTGGAAACCTTGCGGCTTTTGCAGCAGGAGCAGCTTCCCTACGACCTCTACGCCGTCTTTACCGTGCAGGAAGAAGTGGGCTTGCGGGGCGCCATCTCGGCGGCTCACCTCATTGATCCCGACTTCGGTTTTGGCCTCGACGTGACCATCGCCTTCGACGTGCCGGGCGCCCAGGGCCACGAGATGGTGACCAAACTCGGCAAAGGAGCCGCCATTAAAATCATGGACGGCACCGTGATCAGCGATTTTCGGATGGTCAACTACCTGAAAAAATTGGCCACCGAAAACCACATCCCCTGGCAGTCGGAGCTGCTGCCCGCCGGCGGTACCGATACGGCCGGCCTCCAGCGCTACGGTAAAAAAGGCGCCATTGCCGGCGCTATCTCCATTCCGCTGCGCCACATTCACCAGACCATCGAAATGGCTCACCAGGGCGACATCCAAAACTGCATCGACCTGCTGCGCCTGTCGATCAGCAGCCTGGATACCTACAACTGGGACTTCACCAATACCGACGACGACGGGAGCGGCCCCGCCAGCCTGCCCGCGAATGAGGAAGAGTGGATGTGAGGAGCTGGGGTATAGTGGTATAGCTGTGCTGTAGCTTTGGGTTGGTAGCTCGCGACCACAACCGCTGATAATTTATATAAACCAGGGGGTCTCGCACCTGCCACGTCTTCAGCGTGGGCGACGCCATGCAGCAGCGACTCGCGGCGGGAGTTGGCGCTGGGCGCGGTAGTTTTTCACTCTAAGGGCACTGTCCTCCGAGGTTTACCCACCCTGCGAAGCCATACCTTCACTTTCTGCTCTCCGATGAATGGTTTCAACCTTGGAGGTCTACACCTTATGCTGAACACAGGCCTGGCTTTTGGCGCTGCCTTTTGCCACGAAAAATGACTAGAAAGGATGAAAAACTTACCATATTAAAATGGTATAGTCGTAAAGTATATGGATATGATAAATCAATGAATTGGACTTTAGTTGAGGATGAAGAGTCTGATCAAAACAGAAACGATATAATCAAAAATTATAGCGGAGGAATTGCTTTAAATAAGATACATGGATGTGTTAAGTGTTTGCGTAAACGTCATTATCAAGTATTAACAAATGTAGTAGGGGGAGATGCTCCGAAGGACTTTATTAAAATATGGGAATACGAGAGGAACAAAAGGACTCGTAAAAAAGTTTGTCGTAAATACATTGCAAAAGTTGGCCATAAATGGTATCCACTAGAGGGTATTTCTGAATATCTTTTGAATCAAATTGGAGAAGAACTTGGCTTAGAAATGGCTAATTCTATGTTACGGATTGGGCATGGACAGCTTCGATTTCTTAGTGAGTATTTCCTAAAACCTGAGGAAAATTTGATGCACGGAGCGCAGATATATTCGGCGTATCTAAATGAAACCGACATACATTTTGTTGAAGAAATAGAGAGACAAAATTGGGCCCGATCACTTTTGACTTTTCAAGTTACTAAAAATGCTATAGCATTTTTGTTTCCTTTAGAGAGTCCGCAAATAATGGAGAGTCTTGTGAAGATGCTGCTATTAGATGCAATTACAGGGAATAATGATAGACATTTTTATAATTGGGGAGTCATTACACATATTGAAGGTAGTACACCGCCTAGGTTTTCTCCAATTTATGATTCTGCCAGAGGATTATTTTGGAACACTAATGAAAAAACCTTAGAAAGTAAGTACTTTATCAAAAAAAAAGCTGGAATTGAAATCAATAGGGTTTACTTAGATAAGTATATTAATCTGTCGCGCCCAAAAATTGGTTGGGATGGCCTAGAGGAAATCAATCATTTTCAATTGATATGTAATATTTGTCAAACTTTCCCAGAATATCGAAATATTTGCACTGAGTACTTAAATCCCATATATTTACAGAACGTTATAGATGTTCTTGATAAAAAATTCACAACATTTTACACTGAAAAACGGTTGTTGTTAGTAAAGGAATGTTTGAAAAGAAGATTCCAACTACTTACCGAGGCTGTACAAAACCAAAATTTATCAATATGTTAAATTGGCTTAATCGATGGAAGACGGAAGGCCAAGAGGAGTTGATCACTCCGAAAGGAAAAGTTATAGTATTCAATTTGAGTTATAAGCAACTTCTTGTTGGTATCCTGCGATTGGATAGTGGGAAGTGGGTGTTTGAGTATACCGAAGAATTTAAGCAGCAAAAGCAAATAAAGCCGTTGCCCGATTTTCCTAATGTAGAGAAGGTTTATCGAAGCGAGGAATTATACCCTTTCTTCCTTCATCGGATACCAAGTCCAAAACAACCAAAAGTACAAGAGGAAATTAGGATACGCCATATTGATGAAACAGATGAAGTTGAGTTACTTCGTTTGTTTGGTCGTAAGTCAATTTCTAATCCTTTTCTTCTCCGACCGGTGTAACTAAAAAGGCTGTTTAAGTAAGACTTTAGAGGTCAAATGTGTTAAAATACTAATTTGACCTCTTTTTTTCAGCTTTGTAAAGCACCTTCAGAAGGGTGCAAACCAAAATGTTGCGCCTGTACGGTAGAGATACAGCCAACATTGTTTGAATTCTTTGTATATACAGGGTCTTAATCACTTGGTTTTTTCACTCAAAGGGTAAACGTCCTCCGAGGTTTGCCCACCCCGCGAAGCAATACCTTCACTTTCTGCGCTCCGATGAATGGTTTCAACCTCGGAGGTCTACCACTTCCGCCTCCTCAACTTTTTCACTTACCCCACTTTTACACTTGCCCCACTTTTTCCCATTTACACGCGGCCTCCTCTCCACCCTAGGTGAGCCGCCACAATAATGCTTACCTTTGCCCCTGCTAAAAATCCCGCAACCAACCATGGCGAATAAACTACTGAGCTCTCCGGGGCGCCGCATCCGCAAGGCCTACTGGACGGCCCTGGTGGTGGCGTTCAGCTACCTGGGGCTTTACTGGCGCAAGAAAATACTGGGGCAGCGGTACTACGAACGCCGGATTGGCGCCCTGCACGTGCGCAACGCCGAACGCGTGAAAACCGCCGTGCTGGAGCTGCAGGGGCTGTTCATCAAGGTCGGGCAATTGTTGTCGATCCTCACCAACTTCCTGCCGGAAGCCTATCAGGAACCGCTGGATAGCTTGCAGGATCAGGTACCCGCCCGCCCCCTGGCCGAAGTGGAGCAGCGTATCGTGGCCGAATTCGGCGAAGGATCGGCCACCCTCTTTGCCGATTTCTCGGCGGTACCTCTGGCCGCCGCCTCCATCGGGCAGGCCCACCGGGCGCGGTTGCACGACGGCACCGAAGTGGTGGTGAAGATTCAACACGCCAACATCGAGACGGTAGCCGAGGTCGACCTGCGCATCATCAACCGGCTGCAGCAGATGATCTCGTGGTGGTTCGACATCAAGGGCATGGACCACGTCTACACCCAGGTGCGGCAGATGATCGAGGAGGAGCTGGATTTCGTGGCCGAAGCCCACGCCATGCAGACCATAGCGGCCACCTTTGCCGACGAACCCCAGTTTGTGATTCCCGCTATCCATTCCCGGTTTTGCACCCAACGGGTACTGACCACCACCTGGTTCAGTGGGGTGAAGATCAACAAGACCCAGCAACTGGCAGCCTGGGGCATCGACCAGGAAGCACTCGCCGTGCGCCTGTTGCGCATCTACTGCCAGATGGTGCTGAAAGACGGCTTCTACCACGCCGATCCGCACCCCGGCAATATCCTGGTGCAGGAAGATGGCACCCTGGTTCTGCTCGACTTCGGGGCGGTAGCCCGCCTGCCCGTGGCCATGCGCGCGAGCTTGTCGCAACTCATCGAAGCCGCCATCAAAAACGACGTGGCTACCATGGTGGAAGCGTCCCGCAAAATGGGCTTCGTGGCGCCTGGCCGGGAAGCCGAACGCGTAGCCCAGCAGATTATCGAAGCGATGCGCAATTTCCTGCGCGACGAAATCAAACTGGAGGGGCTCAACTTCCGGGAGATCGAAGTGGATCCGTTCAACAACAGCCTTTTTTCTTTACTCAAAAATATCGGCTTCAGCGGCATCACGGCCACCGTGCAAGTGCCCAAGGAATACGTGCTGTTGAACCGCATGGCAACTTTGCTGCTGGGCATCAGCAGTACCCTGGCCCCCAAGCTGAACCCCCTGGACGTGGTGAAGCCCTACCTGGAGGAATTTGTGTTCAACAGCCGGGATGATCTCTTCACGCTGGCCCGCCACCTGCTGCGCGATACGGCCACCGAGTTGATCCAGCTGCCGGGAGAACTGAAAACTTTCCTGACCCTCGCCCGGCAGGGCCAGCTGGACATCGCCTCGGTGGATACCCGCCAAAGCGGCCAACTGGTGTACCACGGCCTGCGGCAGCTGAGTTTCGCTATCCTGTTTTGTGCCGCCAGTTTTTTTGCCTACCTGCTGTGGCGGCAAGGGGAGCCGACCCTCAGTCGGATCGGAATGGGCGTAGCCCTATTTTTTGGTATCGCCTTCTGGCGGGCGCTGCGCGTGGGCAGCAAGCTGCGGAACAGCTAATTTAACCTGTTTAAAGGCTTCTTTTAATGGGTCACCGTACTTAATTCCACCAAAACGGGGAGGTGATCGGAAGGGTAGTGCAGGTTGTCGGAGTCGCTGAGGACCGCGTATCTCTTGACGACCCAGCTTGCTGTCGGGGAGATGAAAATGTAGTCGATCCGCCGCGTGACGGGTTCACAAAACTGGAAGCCGTTGAAGGTGCCCACGGGCCCGAAGGGCGGCGCTACCGACCGTTCGCGGGTATCCACGAGGTCTTTGCGGACTTCGGCGATCAGTTCGCTGGCGGGCTCGGCATTGAGGTCGCCCATAAAAATGACGGGGTCGTCGCCCGTATTCACTTCTTTAATTTTAGCCCGGATCAGGGCCACACTGCGGGCGCGGGCTTCCTGTCCGACGTGATCCAGGTGGGTATTGAACACCCAGAATTGCCGGGAGCTGCCCTGGTCGTGGAAGCGGGCGTAGGTACACACCCGGTTGCAGGCTGCGTCCCAGCCGCGGGAGACGGTGTCGGGTGTTGCGGACAGCCAGAAGGTGTGGTTTTCAAGGATAGTCAAACGCTCCTGGTCGTAAAAAATATTGGACGATTCGCCCTTCCCTTCCCCGTCCCGGGCCTGGCCAACATAGGCGTACCCCGGCAGGCCTGCCGCTAGTTCGGTGACCTGGTGGGGCAGGGCTTCCTGGATGCCCATGATGGCCGGTGCGTAAAACTGAATCTGGGCCACCAGTTTGTCCCGGCGGTGGAGCCAGGCATCTTCGCCGTCGCCGGCAAAATCCAGGCGAATATTATAGGTCATGACCTTCAGGGATTGCCCCTTAGTGGTGGTGGTGAGGCCGCCGAGGAGTAGGAGGCCGAGGAGGAGGTAACGGGCGGGCATGGGCAGGGTATTAGACTTGTTCTGCTGGCATCATATCGGGGTTAACCAATCTGACCCAGCAGAACAAGACATGGAACAAAATAATCAGTTTACTTTGGCAGCACCACAATTTCCTGCGTGTACACCTTTTGCCCCAGCAATACCTGCACCAGGTACATGCCGGCGGGCAGGCTGCTGACGTCCAGCTGCTCGGTGTGCAGTTGGCTGAGTGCCGCGGTACGGCCTTGCTGCACCGTGCGGCCCGTCATATCCCGTATTTCCCAGTTGGCGGTTTCGCCCGTGAAGCCCGTCAGCTCGATGGTCGTTTGGGTAGCTGCCGGGTTGGGGTAGACGCTGAACCGGCGGGGCTCGGTCAGTACCTCTTCGGTGGCCACCGCCTGGGGGATGATGAAATCGTAGTGCAGGTTGCCGCCAAAGTCGGGGTTGAGGGTACGGACACCCAGTACCACGGTTTGGTTGAACTGCCGCCGGAAGGAGAGGGTGCCCGTGCCTACGTTTTGGCCCACGGCAGCCCAGTACCAGAAGTCGAGTCCGTCGCCGCCATCGTCTTCAAATTCGAGGCTGTAGCACCCGGGGGGCAGGACGATGTCGTCGCGGTAGGTCGTAGCCGCCGCCATATTGGTGCGGGCCAGCACCACCGCTCCGGCCGCGTCCTTGATGGTGTAGCGGTTTTCCGCGGGGCGGTTGTTGGTGCGTACCTGGAGGAGCAGGTTGTCGAAATCGAAGACGATCGCCGGCGTAAAGGGGCTTCGCATCGTATTGTTGGGCTGGTATTCGTCGGCCTCCGCGTTCGGTGCGGCCAGGGTGACGACAAATTCCGGCTCGGCGGCGTTGCTTTGCCAAAACAGGTAGTCGTCTACCGGCAGGGCCACGGTGGCGGTTTCGCCCAGTGCCAGGTTGCCGGTCCAGGCGTAGACGGCAGAGCTGCCACCGGCCACGCCGTAGTGGATATCCAGTGCGGTGAGCGGCGTCAGGCCGTTGTTTTTTACCACCACCAGGGGTTGGTTGCAGGCGGGGTTGAAACGTTCGTGCTCTACGCGCTTGCTGGGGCGGATGATGTCGACGAGGGCTGCATCGAGGGTGAAATTCGGCGGGCCGTAGCTCACCAGCTGGGTCGACACCAGGTAGTTGGCCTCGGTGAGGGAGGCGCCATTCACGCCGTAGTCGATTTCCAGGCTGTTGCCGAGGTTGCTGGGCAGGAAAAACTCGTGCAGGTCGGTGGCCATGCCCGGGCACCAGCCCGCGCGGTCAAAAATCCAGGTACCGCCCTGGGGGTAGATGGGGTTTTCGGCACAGGCTTTCCAGACGTTGAACGTATAATCCTGGCTGCCGCCATTGAGGTTGAGGTAGTGTTGGCGAGGCACGAATTCACCGTTTTGGCCGTGCCCGGTGATGCTGCTGCGCAGCTTGACGGCGTCGGCATCGGGGCGCAGGCGCAGGGTGCGGGGTTCGAAGACGGTATTGGCCTGGATAGCATCGTATCCACCGCGGGCAAACGGCCAGACGTTTTCTACCGCCAGCACGTCGCGGGTGGGTGTGCCGGTGATGAAGAGGAAGGAGATGTCCATCTGTTCCTGGTTTTCGCCGCCGAGTTCCATCGAGAGGAAGCGTTCGCCGGTGAGTATGGGCGCGAAGTCCGTCACGTCGAAGGTGAAGGTCTTGCCCGCCTGTCCGAGGTCGAGGCCATTGCCGTAGGGCGTAACCAGGGAGAGCAACTCAAATTTGGCGGGTCGTTTGCGGTGGTAGGTCAGGTCGACAATATTGATCGTGCCCTGGGCTGCGAGGGGGTAGGTTTCGAGCACGGTGCCTGCTTCGTTGTACAGGTAGCTGGCCGTGGCGGGGTAGGTTTGGTAGGTGTTGGCCAGCACCAGGTTGTTGCTGGCGTCTACCGCGTAGGCGTTGACGGAGCTGGGATTGACGAGGGTGGAATCCAGCGCCAGCTCGGTCGTATTCACGATGCTATGGACACCCTGCTCCCAACGCGCCGAGTAGCGGTAGGGGATGGCGAACCAGTCGTCGCGCAGGTCTTCGCCGCGGTAGGTCTGCCAGTTGGGACCAAAGAGTTCGGCGTCGAAGCCGTGAGCTGCGTCGGTAGCCAGCAGGCCGGTGCCCTCGTTGAGGGGGTAGTCGGCGAGGAGGGCCGCGTAGGCGGGGTGGTTGGTGGGCACCTCGCGCTGGTACATGAGCTGCTGGATTTCGGCAGCCGTCAGGGCGGTTTGCCAGAGGCTCAGGTGGTCGAGGTTGCCGGGCCAGGGCCAGTTGCCATCGGCATCGGAGCCAACCAGCATGCGGGTGGCTGCGATGGCGCGGTTTTTACCGGTTTCGCTGTGCCACAACTCGCCGTTGAGGTAAATTTCCATGCGGCCGGTAGTGGCATCCTTGGTGAACGCCCAGTGGGTCCACTTTCCTTCGAAGTCGTTGGGGCTGGCGGCTTTGGAGATGCGGTCGTAGCCGGAGCCGTCGTTGCCACAATCCCAGTAGATGACGCCGTCAGACCAGGGCAGGTGAATGTTGATCTGGCGGCGATTGGCGCCGTCGCGGGCTTCCATCACCGAGGTCGTAGTGGGCAGCGCTGCCGGAAGGCCGTAGGCCCAAAAGGCGATGGTCACGGCCTGGTTCATACCCAGCGCTGCGGCAGGAATAGCCAGGTTGCCGGTGCCCTGCAAGCCGAGGTAATGGCGGTTGGCACTGGCGGGAGCGGCACCGGATAAGGCCGGCGTCTGGGTACCCGCAAACTCTACCAGAGGTGCCGCCGGGCTTCCGGTTTGGCTCACGTCGAGCAGGAGGCTGCTGGTGCCGTCCCAGGTAAAAGGCGCCCGAAAGGGAAGGCTGGTCCAGCCTGTTGCCGCGAAAGTAGTGGTGCGAAAATAAACTTCGGTGAAGCCGTCGGTGACGGGTGCGAGCGGATCCAAAACCGGGAGGTTCACCTGCTGCAAGGCCAGTTTCAGGAAGGGGACCGTGCCGCCGGCAACCAGTACGTTGAGCTGCAAGGCGCTGATGGGCCCCGCCGTCAGGCCTGCTGCCAGGAGGTCGGCCGCCGGGTAGAGGTATTGCTCGCGCGAGCGGCCTGCCTGCGCCCCCAGGGTCAGCGGAATAGCGCCCGTACCTACCTCGGCTACGCTCCAGCTGCTGGTATCGGCAAAGGTGGTCGCCGTTTGTGCGTACTGGGTATAGTTGTAGTACGGCTGGTCGGTGTAGGGGAAAGCGGTACCCGTGAATCCGCTGATGCGGTGCGAGGGGTGCTTGCTGAGGGTAGAATCCAACTGCGTAGGGTCGGTGAGGAAGGTATTGCAGCTGTAGTCCCACTCCCGGCAACCTACATTGCCGCTACCCACGGCGGCGTTGTGGCAGCGCATGTTGTAGCGCATGAGGATTTTTTCGTAAGTCTGTCCCGGCACGGCGGGGAACTGGAAGTAGCCCGACCGCGCCTGGTCGGCCCAGGTGAGGGTTTGCACCCGGATGGTATCCTGGGCGTGGAGGGTGATACCGGAAACAAAGAGGGTGAGCAGGAGTAGTAGTCGCAGCATAAGGTAGATTTTAGTATTCTTGCTAAAAGTACTAAAGGTAATGCGTTAAAGCTGTTTTTCTTGTCGGAGGGATGTCCAAAGTGAGGAAAGCGTACGCTGGGGGGCTAAAAAGCAGTCCATTCGCTCCCCGCATGAACTGCAGGCCGGGTTGCTGGTTGGGGCAGCTGCGTAAGGGTATTGTCAAGATGAAGGCGTGGCATGCTTTTTTTTGAATATTTTCACACAGGCACCAAATTATATCGTAATATTGCAATAAACAAATAAAGCATGGGCGTCACCAAGACCGAAAATTTTACCACCCACCAGAACGAACTGGCCGCGTTGGCCAAGGCCCTGGGGCATCCGGCGCGGATCGCCATCCTGCAACACCTGCTGAAGGTCAATGCCTGTATTGGTGGGGAGTTGGTCGCCGAAATCCCCCTGGCCCAGCCCACCATATCGCGGCACCTGCAAGCGCTCAAAGCCGTTGGGTTGCTACAGGGAACCATTTCTGGAACCAGCGTAAACTACTGCATCAATTCCGCGCGTTGGCGGGAGGTGCAGCAGCTTTTCAATGGCCTTTTCGACACCTACGTAGCCGAACAGGACTGCGGGTGTTGATCAGCTTTGCTCCGCATAAGATGAGCTCGTTTTGCTAAAACAGCTTCCTGTAGCACGAGTCTGTTTGTATAACCCATTGATTGCTAGCCAACCATAAACGAAACAAAAGAGCCAACCCATTATGTCCATTCCTCTATTTCCGGAACTGCAAGCCCACGTGGTACAGCTGCTGGCCGAAGCCCCCCTCATTCCGCCGGCGCGGCAACAATTGTTGCAGCAGTTAGCCGCCTACCTTCGGCAGCAAACTGCCCGCGAGGCACCCCTGGCACTGCATTTTATCTGCACCCACAACTCCCGCCGCAGCCAGATCGCCCAGGTGTGGGCTGCTACGGCGGCTGCATATTTTGCTATCCCCAACCTCACGACCTACTCCGGAGGTACGGAAGCCACGGCCTTCAACCCACGGGCTGTGGCGGCGTTGGAGCGGGTGGGATTCCGCATCACCCACCCCGGTGGCGACAATCCGCACTACCAGGTGCAGGCCGGGTCCGACCTGCCACCGCTGGTATGCTTTTCCAAGACCATCGGCGACGGCCGTAATCCCCAAACAGGTTTTGCCGCCATTATGACCTGTGCCGAAGCCGACGAAAGTTGCCCCCTCGTGCCGGGGGCGGCCTGGCGCCTGGCGCTCACCTACGAAGATCCCAAGGTAGCCGACGATACCCCTGCGGAAGCGGACCGCTACGACGAGCGGGTTGCCCAAATCGGACGGGAACTGTTGTATGCTTTTCACTTAGTAATTCACCATCACCCAGACCACGTCAACGATCATGAATAAAACAACCCCTACCCGCGCGCCCCGGCAGCTGTCTTTCCTCGATCGCTACCTCACCCTCTGGATCTTCCTGGCCATGGCCGTGGGGGTCGGGCTGGGTTATTTCGTACCGCAAACGGCCGACCTGGTCAACCGTTTCACCACGGGCACCACCAATATCCCCATTGCCATCGGGCTCATCCTCATGATGTATCCACCGCTGGCCAAAGTGAACTACCAGTTGTTGCCACGGGTGTTTCGCAACGTCAAAATACTGGGTTTGTCGCTGGCGCTCAACTGGATCGTGGGGCCGGTACTCATGTTTCTGTTGGCCATCGTCTTCCTGCGCGACTACCCGGAATACATGACGGGCCTGATCCTGATCGGCCTGGCGCGCTGCATCGCCATGGTCATCGTCTGGAATGACCTGGCCGAAGGCGACCGCGAGTACGGCGCCGGGCTGGTGGCCCTGAACAGCATCTTCCAGGTGTTCTTCTACAGCTTCTACGCCTGGCTGTTCATCACCGTTTTGCCGCCCTATTTTGGGTTTCCCGGCGCCCTCGTCGACATCTCCATCGGCACCGTGGCGAAAAGTGTGGCCATCTACCTGGGGCTGCCCTTCCTGGCGGGTTTCCTGACGCGTACCCTGCTGGTAAAAGCCAAAGGGGAAAGCTGGTACCAGGAAAAATTCATTCCCCGCATCTCGCCCCTGACACTCATCGCCCTCCTGTTCACCATCGTGGTCATGTTCAGCCTCAAGGGCGAGCTGATCGTCCAAATCCCGCTGGATGTCCTGCGCATTGCCCTGCCCCTGGTGATCTACTTCGGACTCATCTTTCTCATCAGCTTCTTCATCGGTAAGGCCCTGGGCGCCGACTATCCCCGCAACGCCGCGATTGCTTTCACCGCTGCGGGCAACAATTTTGAACTGGCCATTGCGGTGGCCATCGCCGTTTTCGGACTCAACTCCGGGCAGGCCTTTGCCGGCGTCATCGGCCCGCTGGTGGAGGTGCCAGCCCTGATTATCCTGGTGAATGTTGCCTTTTGGTTGCGGCGGAAGTATTATGGGCCACGGGTAAACGTGTAAAGGTTGGGTAGGTGTAAAGGCGGCAGAAGTGGGAAGTGACTCGAAATCGGAGGTGGGAAGTGACTCGAAATCGGAGGTCGGAGGTGGGAAGTCGGAAGTTTTAGACCGTGTAAAGGTGGAAACGTGTAAACAGAAAGTCGGAATACGGACGGTCAAAAGTCCTCTTTTGGAGGAGGTGGCACGCCCGGGCGTGCCGGAGGAGGAAAGGCGCTCGAAGTCGGAAGTGACTCGAAATCGGAGGTAGGAAATCGGAGGTCGGAAGTTTTAGACCGTGTAAAGGTGACTCAAAATCGGAAATCGGCAGTGGGAGGTCGGAAGTTTTAGACCCACGCTAAAGACGTGGCAGGCAACGCTAAAGACGTGGCAGGCAACGCTAAAGACGTGGCAGGCGCGTGTAAAAGTGTAAAAGCGGGAGCAGGCAAGCGTCAGGCGTATTCGTTTTCCAGGATTTGCTGCGAGCACCCAAATGAATACAGCCCATGCGATCAGGGGATCACGCGCGTCTAAGCGGGCGGGCCTGCTCCTCCAGGAGACCGCTTGCGCAGCAAGCAGCGGTACGGGCAGGCTCTGCTCCTTCACGAGGCTGCCTGCGCAGCGCGCAGCCCGCGCTGAAGACGCAGCAAGCAGCTACTTGCGCCGCAACAACCGCAAATACACCTGTTCCACCTCCTCCCGCGCCCAGGGGGTCTTGCGGAGGAACGTCAAACTAGATTTGATGGAGGGATCGTGGGTGAAACAGCGGATGTTGATCATGGCTCCCAGGTGCTCCCACCCGTAGGCATCAACGAGCCGGTCGAGTATATCGGCCAACTTGACCCCGTGCAAGGGGTTATTGGGTTGCGTATTGGGGGCGTCGGACTTATCCTTCATCATCTTGTTGCGGTTGAATTGCCTGGTACACCGTACCGTTGGCAAAGGTATTACAGAATTGGTGTCTTATTCAATGAATTCAAATTTGTGTCCGTCAAACAGCCCCAGGTCGCTCAGCTTAATGGCGGGAATCACCAGCAGGGCCATAAAAGACAGCGACATGAAGGGCGAAAGCAACCGCGAGCCCATTTGCTTGACCAGCTGGTCGATGGCGATGTAGGCCGCGGCAATGGCGTAGCCGTCGCCGTCGGTCATGAGGCCGGCGATGGGCAGGGGAATCACCTGGTTTTCTCCTTTGCTGACCGCCGCCAGGCCGCCGCAGTTGGCCATGATCAGGTTGACGGCTGCGGCCAGCGAGGCATCGTCTACGCCCACGGCAATGATGTTGTGCGAGTCGTGCCCGACCGACGAAGCGATGGCGCCTTCGCGCAAACCGAAATTCTTGATGAAAGCTACCGCCGGCGGGGCGGCCTGGTAGCGGTTGACGACGGTAATTTTCAGGATATCGCGCTCGGTGTCGGAGACATTCCATCCCTCGCTGACCAGTGGCGGCACATCCAGTCGGTGGGTGATCAGTTCGCCATCAATGACCTCGATGACGGGAATTTTGGCCGTGGTATGCGGCACGGCAAACTGCTCCGGAGCGACGGTCGTGGCCACGAAATTGTTGGGGTGGGTACTGTTCAGGGAAGGCAGTCTGGAGACCCCGTTTTCGGCCACCAGTTCGCCCGCAATGTAAGTTTGCAGGACGTTGAAATCCTGGAGGTTGTCGATGGCAATAAAATCTGCCGGGTCGCCTACCCGCAGCAGGCCGACGTCGAGGCCGTAGTGCAGCACCGGATTGACACAGGCTACCCGCAAGACCTGAAACAGGTCGATGCCCATGGCCAGCGCTCTTTTGACCAGGCTGTTGATGTGCCCGGCGACCAGGCTGTCCGGATGCTTGTCGTCGGAACAGAACAGCATAGCCGCGTGGTGGTCGGGAATCAGATCCGCCAGGGCGGCAAAATTCTTGGCGGCGCTGCCTTCCCGGATGATGATTTTCATGCCGCGCTCCAGCTTTCCGAGCGCTTCGGCGCGCGTGAAGCATTCGTGGTCGGTGCTGATGCCGGCGGCGATGTAGCGGGCCGCATCCTCGCCCATGAGCCCCGGCGCGTGGCCATCTACGGGTTTGCCGTACTGGCGGGCCAGGGCGATCTTCTCGAATACCTCGGGATCGTTGTGCAACACGCCGGGCCAGTTCATCATTTCCGCCAGGTACTTCACCTCGGGCTTGGCCAGCAAATAGTCGACATCGCTGGGCGAGATGCGCGCGCCGGCGGTCTCGAAAGTGGTAGCCGGCACGCAGGAAGGCGCGCCGAAGTAGAACTTAAAGGGGCTGCGGCGGCCGTTTTCGATCATAAACTCTACCCCCGCTACCCCGAGCACATTGCCAATCTCGTGGGGGTCGGACACCGTGGCTACCGTCCCGTGCACCACCGCCAGGCGGGCAAATTCGGTAGGCACCAGCAGCGAGCTTTCAATGTGTACGTGGGCGTCGATGAAGCCGGGTAGCAGGTACTGGGGAGTTACCGGTTCGTCGGTAGGCTGGATGCCAATAATCTTGCCAGCAGCTACCTCGATCGTGCCGGGGTAGCTGGTTTGGCGGAAAATGTCGATGATGTGCCCGGTTATGGTCATAAGTGGGTGGGGGTAGGTAGGTAGATAGAAGAAGCTATATTAATGGAAAAATCCCATTTATTACGCAGCGCTGCTCTTTTATGCCCGTAAAATTATCCCCGCCAAAGCGGAGCTAACCCTCCACGCCTGGCGGAGCCACCAGGTTTTGTTGGGCTGTTTTTTTGGGAAACATCAATTCATCCTGCCCCTAAAACTCACCCCCCCCATCGTCCATACCACCGCCTTCGCGGCGATCACCGCGGTCGCGGCTGCTGCGCTTATCCTGGCGGAGGCTATAGCTGAAGCCGAGGTAGGCGATGCGGCTTTCGCGCTGGAAGAGGGAGTCGTCGGTGATGCCCTGTGCCGTGGTTACGGAGCCCCATTTGCGGGTGTTGAACAAGTCGGTTGCGCGCAGGGTGATGGTCCCTTTGCCTTTGAGAACGGGCTTGCGCACCCCGAAGTCGACGGAGTACATCTGGCGCATTTCGCCCTGGGCCGTCACGCCGGGCGAGCGGTAGAAGCCCGTGAGTTGCAGGCCCCAGTCTTTGCCCAGGGTGTAGCTGCTCTGGAAGCGCCCCGAGAACAGGTAGCCAGCGGTGTTGAGGTCCGATTCGAGGTTATTGCCGTCGATCTCGGTGCGGTAGGCGTTGCCGCTGATGACCAGTTGAAGTTTGTCGACCGGGCGCAGGGTACCGATGACCTCCAGGCCGTAGTTGCGGCCGCGGTTGAGGTTGGCGAAGGTGCGCAGGTTTACGCCCGTGGTGAGGTCGGGGGTGGTGATGCGGGTAATCATGTCGTTGATCTCCCGGAAGTAGCCGGTCAGGGTCAGCGATCCCTGCTCGCTCGAGCGCAGGTAGTTGAATTCGTAGCTGTTGATAAATTCGGGCAACAGCAGCGGGTTACCGCCCCGCGGGTTCAGCGGGTCATCGTAGTCGATAAACGGATTCAGGGCCCGGAAGTTGGGGCGGTTGATGCGGCGGCTGTAGTTGAACTGGATGCCCGTTTGCTCGGACAGCTTATAAGTCAGGAACGCACTGGGGAAGAGGCTGAAGTAGTTGTTGGGGAAGACCTGTTTGCTGGGCTCCAGCAGGAGGGCTTCGGTATTGGTCTGTTCGGCGCGCACGCCGGCCTGCCATTCCCAGGGGCCACCGCTACCCTTCACGATACCATAACCGGCGTAGACATTTTCCTGGTAATCGAACAGGTTGCTGAGGGTCTGGTTGAAGACGTAGGCGTCGCTGGCCGCATCGTAGTCGAGCAACTTGTTGTCGATGTTGACGCCGCGGAGGCTCACCCGGCTACCCGCTTCCAGGGTCGTTTTCTTGCTCAGGGGGTGGGTGTAGTCGGCCTGGAAGAGCCACAGGTCGTTAAGCTGGGGCTGGGGATTCTGCTGGCGGGTGGTGTAGAGGAAGGCGCCGTCGGGCTCGGTGAAGTCCTCGAAGAAGTTGGCCTGCTCCTGCTGGTCGGTTTCCGAGTGCTGGGCGCTCATGCTCAGTTCGCGGCCTTCGGTGCGGAAGCGCTGGCGGTAGTCGAGGTTCAGCTCCCAGTTGTTTTCGGTTTCGTCGCCTATTTCCCTGCGTACGGAGCGCAGGAAGGGATTGCGGGTAGGGTCGAGGTACAGGTTGTCGCGGGCGGAAGTATTGTTGCTCGACTGGTCAGAGTAGTTGCCCTTCACGGCCAGCGAAGCCCGCGGAGAGACGAAATACTCCACCGCTCCGGTGAGGGTTTGGCTGATGCGCTGGCGGTCGCCGTCGGTCTTTTGGTCGAGGAACCAGGTGGTGTCGGCGGTTTCGGTGGTGCGGAAGCGGTTGCCGCGGAAGAAGCGGTTGTCGTAATTGTAGCTGTAGCCGGTTTGCAGGTTGAACTTGCCTACCCGGTAGTTGAGGTTGAGGTTGCCATTGTATTTGTCGTTGGTACCGACATTGACGGACGTCTGCACGTTGAAGCCCTGGCGGTTCTGCTGCTTCATAATGATATTGATGATGCCGCCCATGCCTTCGGGATCGTACTTGGCCGAGGGGTTGGTGAGCACTTCAATGCGTTCGATGGTGCCGGCGGCCAACTGCTGCAGGAATCCCTGCCGGTCGAGGCCGGTGAGTGCCGAAGGCTTGCCGTTGATGAGGATGCGGATATTGCTGCTGCCGCGCAGGCTGATGTTGCCGTCGAGGTCGACGGTGACGGAGGGAATATTGCGCAGGAGGTCTTCGGCGGTACCGCCGCTGCTGGCGATGTCTTTTTCGACGTTGAAGACGCGTCGGTCGAGGCCAAATTCTACGGCCGCCCGCTCGGCGGTCACTTCAATTTCGGCGAGGTCGGCGGTGCCGGAGGTCAGGAAAACGCGTCCCAGGCGCTGAATGCGCTCATTCTCCGACAAAATTACCGTCTCCCGGTGCCAGTCCTCGTAACCGAGGTAGCTCACTTCCAGGTCGTAAGTGGCGTAGGGTAGGTCTTTGACGACGAAGAATCCCCGCTCGTTGGTGGTGGTACCACCCAACAAATCCCGGGTGCCAGCCCGGAAGATCAGGACGTTGGCCAGCAGGATGGGCTCTTCGGTCTGTTGGTCCAGAACCATGCCCAGGAGGCCACCCGTAGCCGGTGCCAGATCAATTTGGGGGCCACCATTCGGCCTGCCGCCGCCACCCGGCGGTTGGGCAAAGAGCAGGAATGGCAAAAGCAGCAAGGCAAAAAAAGTACTAGTCGCGAATTTCATACCCATTATTTTCGGTTCTCTGACCGTTTTCGTGATTAAAGTCAAGCAAAACAAAAAAAAGTGTTCTACCGAAGTTATTAATACACTATAGGTCTTAATTGTTGTGGTGTTCGCAGCGAATAAGGGGGTACTGGCTTCATATTGGGTTTTCGCTGCCGCCTGAAAACACAATTCCCCTGCCAGCAGTAGGTGCCGGCAGGGGAATCGTGATGCTACGGGAGCAGTCGGTGGAAAATTCCACCGGCGCTTAATCCATCAGCAAGGTCTTGCGCAGGTAACGGCCATATTTACGGCGATACACCCGGTAGACGCGTTTCATGTGGTGGTAGCTGTAGGGGTTGATCGCTTCGCCGTGGGGCGAGAGAAAGCCCTGTTGCTTCATCCACTCGTCGTTGAAAATTTTACCGAGATAGCGGCTACCGTGATCCGGAAACAGGACCACCACCACGTCCGATGGTTTGAGCTGGTACCGCAATTTGAAGACGGCATCCATAGCCGATCCGCTGGAGAACCCGACCATCAGGCCTTCCTTGCGCGCCAGGGTGCGCGCCCGCAGGGCGCTGTTGCGATCGGTGACTTTGATAAAATCGTCGATGATATCGAAATCTACATTATCGGGAATGATGGTTTTACCCAGCCCTTCGACTTTGTAGGAATAAATCTCATTTTTGTCAAAAAAACCCGTTTCCCAGTATTTTTTCAGGACCGATCCGTAGGCGTCTACGCCAATGATCCGGATATTGGGATTCATTTCTTTGAGGAACTGGGCTGTTCCCGACAGGGTGCCACCGGTGCCTGCACAACAGACGTAGTGGGTGATGCGCCCTTCGGTTTGTTCCCAGATCTCGGGCCCGGTGCTGTAGTAGTGGGCCAGTTGGTTGTTCTTGTTCCAGTTTTGGCGCAGGTAGACGGAGTTGGGGATGTCCTGCTCCAGTTGTTCGGCGCGCGAGTAATAGGAACGCGGATCCTCCGGCTCAACGTCGGCAGGACAGATAATCACTTCGGCACCGAGGCTGCGCAGCAGCGCCAGTTTTTCCTGGCCCGCTTTACTCGTAACGGTTAATACACAACGGTAGCCTTTCAGCGCCGACACCATGGCTAAACTGTAGCCCGTGTTGCCACTAGTCGCTTCGATAACGGTTCCGCCGGGCTTGAGGGTGCCATCAATTTCAGCCCGTTCAATCATGTATTTAGCGACCCGATCCTTGGCCGATTGCCCGGGGTTAAACGCTTCTACCTTGCCAAAAACAGTGGCAGGGATAATGCCTTCCGTGATGTTTTTGAGCTTGATGAGGGGAGTGTTTCCGATTGTTGCTACTACATTCTCATATTGCATACGCGCAAAATTTTTCAGTAATCATACGCAGCGCACTTGGTTTTTACCAAATTTTACGGAAGCGTATAAGAGATAGTTGACCCAATCCCTTGCCCCTGGTGTCGCGAATGATCACCTTGGGGTAATTGTTGGTTAACATAGCGAAAGATAGTAGAAAATAACTTAATCTTGCGAAAAGAAAGTTAGGCATCTTTCACCTTTTCGTCACAAAATTAAAAAGCGCTGTTTAATATCTTAGGTTAACAGCATAAAAAATGAATTATTATGCGAACGGTGATTAAGGCCAGGGTCATTTTGTACGATCAGGGACGCATCTTATTGCTGAAGCAAACCAAACCCAATGGGGGGAATTATACGCTGGTAGGTGGAACGGTAGAGGCGGAAGAATACGCCCGGGAAGCTTTAATTCGGGAAAGCCAGGAGGAAGCAGGCATTGTCCTCAAAGCCGAAGACCTGAACCTGGTACACGTGATGCATAAGCGGTTGGTCAATGGTCACCGGATTGGCCTGTACTTCAAGGCTTCCCGGTGGGAAGGTAAATTGCGTGCCCTCGAAAAAGAAAAGTTTAAGGATGCCCACTGGTTCGATCTGGACGAACTGCCCAAAAACCTGACGGGAACGGTCAAAAAAGTGCTGCGCTGCTATCGCCGCGGTATTTTTTATTCGGAAGGATAACCCAGTCGTACCCTGGCTACTGGCTAGCGGCTGTTCGAAGCCAACTTTACCGTAGATGACCGCCGGGGCTTGTGCGAAGCATCAATAGCGCCGGGCAGCATTTTATCCGGAGGTAAACAGGTGCTGTCCCGTTGTTCCGGGCACGGAAGCCGATTGATGCCTGGTCCGGGCACCAGTCCCTGCCTGGCGTAAGCTGACGGATCGACAAAAATTTCCTGGTTTTCGTCAAAGACGACCAACTGGTAATTCTGGTCCCCACTCCAGCGGTTAAAATAACTGCGCAGGTAATAAATCTGACCTGTTTTCGGATCATAGCGTGCTTCGATCGAATTGTCAGTAGCCGCCACCCTGGCTGCTCTGGCCGCCTCCGGGCGAGGCATACACTGAGCCGAAAGGGGCAGTGAAGTGGCTGTTGATAGCAACAGGACAAGAAATACTAGCTTTTCCATAAGAACTGATGTTAGCAAGGACAGTTGCCGGAACCGCCAGAAGGGCGTTCAAGGACAAAATTTCTTGGACACAAAATCGAATGTATAAAGATACGAATTTGTCTAATCACCTTAATATCAATCGAAAGAAAGTTGGATCAAACCGACCGAATTTAACAATCCATTTAGAAAAAGCCTGGTTTCAGGCCTTTATTCCCTTGCTGGCCGGTTATTTCAAACCCATTTGTGGGTGCGGTGCCTGGCCTGGTCCAAAGCTATTTGCCAATGAAGTTCAGCATCTGATCCAGGCTGCCGAGGATGGTAACATGGTCGGGAGCACTAACGGGTTGCGCCACTATTTGGTAGCCCGAGAGGAGGATTTGGGTGGTCGGGAAAGCGGCGGCCAGGCGATCGACGTACTGCTGGACGGGTTCCTGACCAAAAGTTTCAGTGATCATGGTAAAGATGAAGTCGGGCTTTTGGATGTGGTGAACATCGATCAGGTCGGGTAGGGAGATATCCTGGCCCAGGTAGAGGACGTACTTCCCGCGCGACTTCAGCAGGTAATGCATAAACAGCAGCGACAATTCTTGCCGTTCCCCTTCGGGTAAATACAGGACAAACCGCGGGGCTTTGGGCTGGGAAGTCAGCGGTGTCGCATTGATCGCGCTGATGATTTTTTGTCGGATCAGGTAGCTGATAAAATTTTCCTGGACGGGATTGATCGACCCCGTGAGCCAGAGAATACTGAGTTTGTCAAGAAAAGGATAAATGACCTCCATCATGGTACGCTCGAAACCGAGCTGATCGATGTTGGTATTGATGATGCGGTCAAACTTGTTTTCATCCATTTCAATCATAGAAATGGTGAGTGCGTCAAGTTGGGTACCGTCTTCCAGGCTAATTTCGGAAATGGCCGCAATCTTTTCCGTCATCTCCCGGGGCTGCATCTTGGCGATCTTCGAGATTTTTACCCCGTGCTTATTCAACAGTGCCACGTTGAGAATCAACTTCAGGTCTTCATCCTGGTAGTACCTGATATTTGTCTTGGTGCGCTGTGGATCTAAGATGCCATAGCGCTGCTCCCATATACGGATGGTGTGGGCCTTGATGCCCGTTAATTTTTCCAAATCCTTAATGGAGTATACCGCCAACTGTGAACTATTTTGCAACAACTGAAAAATAATTAATGATTTTGCTTGAATTTATTTGAAGCACTCAGAGCATTAACAGCAGGAAAAAAGAAAGGTTTAGAAAAAACGAATTTGTCGTGATAAGGATATTTTTTTACCAAATAAAAGTGCTATCGACTGCTTTTCTCAGTGTGGATGTTTGTCTTTAAGCTGCTAGACTGCCAAAAAAAACTGGCATTTGTGGATTTTTGGCTAATTTTAGCCAGCTTTGTAGTACAAAGAATAATATTTAAAATTTTCCGGAAGTATATCAGAAATGTTCATTCCTTTCTGGTGCTTTCCCAAGCAACCTTCTGCCAAAAAAGACAAGCTTCATGAGCTGGAAATCTACGCTTACCCTATTTGCCATTTGTGCCTGTTTTGCTGGGCAACTGTTTGGTCAGACCAACTGTGGAGACACCTTCACCGATTCGGGCGGTGCCAATGGCAATTACCTCAACAACGAAACAATGACCTGGACCTTCTGTCCGGATACGCCAGGTGATTTGGTTACCCTCAATTTTACCGCCGTCAGCGTAGAAACTTGCTGCGATGATTTGTCCGTCTACAGCGGTTCCAATACCAACAACCCGCTGGAGCTCGATCTGGAAGCGCCCGACGTGTTTACGTCGGCGGCCAGCGACGGTTGCCTTACGGTGACCTGGGATTCTGACGGCTCCGTCGTACTGGCGGGCTGGGTCGCCACCGTCAGCTGTGCGGCACCACCACCTTGCCCCAACCCGACGATGCTCCTCGCTTCCAATGCGACCACCACGGGTGCAACCATCGCCTGGAGCCAGGTGGGTGGCGTGGCTACCTGGGACCTGGAGATCATCCCCACTGGCACCATGCCCACGGGGACGCCCAATATCACGGCTGTCACGGCCAATCCCTACCTTTGGACCGGCGGCGAGACGGGCACCGAGTACCAGGCTTTCGTCCGCGGCCATTGTGGTACGCCTGGGGAATTCACCAACTGGGTAGGTCCGGTGCTGTTTCGCACCAATCCCGCCTGTGGCGATTTCTTCTACGACAGCGGTGGACCCAACGGCAACTACCTCAACAACGAATTGAACACCTGGACCTTTTGTCCTGATAACCCCGGTGACCAGGTTACCCTGAACTTTACGGCGGTAGACGTAGAAACCTGCTGCGACGACCTCGCGGTCTACAACGGCACCGGCACCACCATGCCTCTGAATGCCGACCTCCAGGCTCCCGCATCCTTTACCGGCACGACTGCCAATGGCTGCCTCACCGTCACCTGGGACTCCGACGGTTCGGTGGTTCGCACCGGCTGGGCGGCGCTCATCAGCTGCAATCCACCACCAGCCTGCCCCAACCCGACCCTGCTCCTGGTTTCCGCCCCCACCACCGTGGGTGCGACCCTGGCCTGGACCGAAAATGGCGGCGCAACCGCCTGGGATCTCGAAATCGTTCCCCTGGGTAGCATGCCTACGGGTATGCCTACCCTCGTAGGGGTGATGGCCAACCCCTACACCTGGACCGGTGCCGACAGCGGAACCACTTACGAATTCTACGTGCGGGCCCAGTGTGGCGGCGGTCCCACCAGCAACTGGGTGGGTCCTCGTTCCTTTACCACCATCCCCGGCTGTGGCGATAGCTTCTTCGATCCGGGTGGCCCCAACGGGCAGTACGCCAATAATGCCCTGGTAACCTATACCTTCTGCCCCGACGAGCCCGGCGATATTGTCGTGATCGAATTCCTGATGGTAGATGTGGAACTCTGCTGCGACGACCTCTCCGTCTACAATGGCACCGGCACCGGCGACCCGATCGACCTGGACGTAGAAAGCCCCGGCGCTTTCATCTCCACGGCTCCCGACGGCTGTCTGACCGTCGTTTTCGATGCCGATGGCTCGGTACAACGCGATGGCTGGGAAGCGGTAATTACCTGTACCCCTTGCCCACCGGTTTTCAACCAGAATGTTTCGATCGCTAATATCGGCGCCGTTCGCGCAGACGTGCTGATCGAAACCAGTATCGTTGGTGGCAGCTACATCATCGAGATCGATACCGCTGGCTTCACCCCCGGCACTGGCCGCATCATCACCGGCACCGGCACCGCCGTAACGTTGACGGGCCTGACGGAAAATACCGATTACGAGTTCTACCTCACCTTCATTTGTCCCGACGGGCAGGAGGCGCCGGTTTTAGGACCCTTTAATTTCACTACGATCTTTGCCAACGACATTGGCATCACGGGCATCATTGCGCCGACGGCGGAATGCGGCCTGGGCCTGGGTGAACCGATCCGGGTAGCCATTTCCAACTTTGGTGCCAACCCTCAATCCTTGTTCCCGCTCAATTTTAGCGTCAATGGGGTGCTGGCTGGCGTCAGTCAGCCCCAGGATGGCTTCTTTACCGGGATTATCAGTAGGGACAGCACCGAGATCTTCGAGTTCGATGCCAATTACGATTTTGCCACCTCGGGCGAATACATCATCCAGGTATGGACCGAAATGGGTACCGATAGCAATATCGAAAACGATACCTTCACGGTGGTCCTTACCCGCTTCGCGCCGCCCTTGTTCGAAGACTTCGAAAGTGGCGTTCTACCGGCGTACCTCACCGCGGGCCCGGGCAACAACGTGACGAACCTGCACGGCAACACATCCTTCGTGCTGGGGGCCAACCTGTTTTCACCTTTCACCCAATTCCGCCTCGATTTCCCCGTACTGGGTGCCATGGAGGCCACGGATACCTTGTTTTTTGATTACCGCTACACCAACTGGCCAGCCGGTACCGTCGCTACGACGCTCCAGGCGGGGGATATCCTCTCGGTGCTGGTCTCTATTGATTGTGGCGAAACCTACGAACTGGCCTTTATCCAGGCGGGTACCGCCCACGAGCCCAGTGTTGACCTGCGCACCATCGCCGTTCCGCTAGGCGTGTACGAAGGCCTCAATGTTAAGATCCGGATCCAAGGTGTTCACGGCAATGGCGATTACTGGCTGGACCTCGACAACGTCAACTTACCCCGCTGTAATGGCCTCGGAATTACGGCGCAGGTCCGCGAGGTGTCTACACCAGCGGCGAGCGACGGCGAAATTTCGGTGGCACCCGCCAGCGGAGTCGAACCCTTCACCTACCTCTGGGAAGACGGTAGCATGGAACCCCTCCGCACCGGGCTGGCTCCGGGCGACTACAGCGTGACCGTTACCGACCGCTTTGGCTGCTCCGATGCCCTGACCGTCACGGTTGACGTGATGGTAGGTAACACCAACCTGCCGGAAGTTATCCGTGCCCTGCAACTGGCGCCCAACCCCACCAAGGGGTGGAGCAACCTGACGGTCGACTTCAACGAGTCGGTTGATGCCCGCGTGGATATCGTCAACTTGCTCGGACAACGGGTCGGCCCCGGCTACCTCCTGGAAAATGTCACCCGGATCAACCAGCCGCTCGACCTGTCTCAGGTGCCGGCAGGTATCTACCTGGTGCGCATCCAGGCTGCGGGTCAGGCCACCAGCCTGAAAGTGGTTAAAACCCAGTAGGCCGCTTTGTGGTCGCTACTTGTATGGTATAAAACGACCAGGAGCCATCCCGACCATTCGGGGTGGCTCCTGTCATTTTAAAATGGGTTAATGTCAGGGTCAGGTCAACTATTTACCCTTCCCTGCTATTAAGTAAAGAAAACAGCCGAAAGAGTATGAAAATAGGTATAGTGTGTTACCCCACGTACGGCGGCAGCGGCGTACTGGCCACCGAGTTAGGATTGGGTCTGGCCCAACGCGGGCACGAGATTCATTTCATCACTTACCGCCCCCCGGCCCGGCTGATTCATTTTTACGAAAATGTCTATTACCACGAGGTGAGCACCGAAGATTATCCCTTGTTTGAATATCCACCCTACGATACGGCTCTGGCCAGCAAATTGGTCGATGTGGTCAAGTACGAAAACCTGGACTTGCTGCACGTCCACTACGCTATTCCCCACGCGGCGGTGGCTTACATGGCCAAGAAGATCTTGCTCACCGAAGGCCGTTACCTGCCCGTGGTGACCACGCTTCACGGTACCGACATTACCCTGGTGGGCAACAACAAGGCTTTTGCACCAGTTGTCGCTTTTTCGATTAACAAATCCGACGGGGTGACCGCCGTTTCCGAGAGCCTGCGCCAGCAAACTTTTGACTTCTTCAACATCACCCGCGAGATTGAAGTCATCCACAATTTCATCGATTTCAAGCGCTTCCGCCGCGTCAATAAAGACCACTTCAAGAAAGCCATCGCCCCGGAAGGAGAACGCATTCTGGTGCACACCAGCAATTTTCGCAAAGTGAAGCGGGTGGAAGATGTGATCCTCATTTTCCAAAAAGTCCACGAAGTGTTGCCCAGCAAGCTGCTGCTCATCGGCGACGGCCCCGAGCGCCGCAATATGGAGACCCTCTGCCGCAAGCTGAAGCTGTGTGACGAAATTCGTTTCCTCGGCAAACAGGACGCCATTGAAGAACTCCTTTCCCTGGCCGACTTGTTCCTCATGCCTTCGGCCAGCGAAAGCTTTGGCCTCGCGGCGCTGGAAGCTATGGCTTGCGAAGTTCCCGTCGTTTCTACCAACGTTGGCGGCTTACCCGAGGTGAACATCCACGGCGAAACCGGCTACCTCGCCGATCTGGGCGACGTAACGGCCATGGCCAATTTCGCCCTGGATATCTTGCAGGATGAAGCCAAGCTGACCCGCTTCCGCGCCAATGCCCTGGCCCAGGCCAAACGCTTCGACCTGGATCTGATCGTGCCCCAATACGAAGCCTACTACGAAGAAGTCCTGCGCACGGCCGTGCATCCGCAGGAAGACGAAGTGTAGCTTGAGGCTACCGCCAGTTTCACTTATTTAGAACCGGTTATGCGACCCCCTCAGGGTCGTTGCCCTGCTGTATCATCTCCCGAAGAGATACTTAACAGGCACCAGATCATTGTTTTTTTAAAAAAAAAGCTATATTTATTTCAAAATCGCTTAAAATTAGACGCCACGAACCCCGCTAGCCAATCAGGTTCACTTTTTATACTCACTAAAATGAAACGGTATGAAACTATTTAAACTCATTTTGTTGGCACTTCTGGTGACGACAAGCTCCGGCCTTTTCGCCCAGATAACCATTACGGGCACGGTTAAGGACAAGGAAAAAATGCCATTGATTGGCGTAAACATCCTGGAAGCAGGAACTTCCAATGGAACGATTACCGATGTAGACGGATCGTATTCCCTGAAGGTATCGAGTGCCGAAGCAACGATCATTTTCTCTTACCTGGGCTATGCCAGCCAGCGCGTGAAGATCGCAGGACAAACGACGATCGATATCACCCTTGAAGAGGATGTGGAGACCCTCAGTGAAGTAGTGGTAACTGCGCTGGGTTTCAAGGAGGAGAGGGATAAGATGTCTTCCACTTATTCGACCATAGATGGGGACAAGGTGGTACTCCGGGGCGAAAACAAAGTTATTGATGGCATTGGCGGTAAAACTGCGGGGGTCCGTATTTCGGCTACCACCGGTGACCCGGGAGCAGGTGCCAATATCCAGATTCGCGGCCAGAATACCATCACTGGTAGCAGCCAACCACTGATCATCATAGACGGTGTACCTTTTAACAATGATGTTCTCAGAGGAGGGAGTAGCGGTGCTGACAGTGATGCGGGGGTTTCTCAGCAATCGCGATTAAATGACATCAACCCAGACGACATCGAGTCTTTCCAGGTGTACAAAGGTGCATCAGCGGCGGCCTTGTACGGTACCCGGGCGATGAACGGCGCGATCGTGATTACCACCAAACGGGGTAGTGCGGGAAGCATGAAAATTAGCGTTTCAACTGGCCTTACGGTAGACGAAGTGAACTTCAGGCACTCCATGCAAACCATTTACGGGCAAGGGACCAACGGAAATTATAACGCGACGACGCTGTTTTCCTGGGGTGACAAATTAGCTGATCGTGCTGGTGGAGCAGACGCCGTCAACCAAACGGGTCAGTTTTTTGAATCAGCTACGGGCAGGATTCTCTATCCCATCGTTACAAAAAACGACCAAACGTCTTTTGTGGACAGTAATTTCGATCAGGTCTTTCAAACCGCCTATTCCTGGGATCACAAGATTGCCTTGAGTGGTGGAAATGCCAACACCACTTATTATATCAGTGCGGGGCAGACCAATCAGGATGGTATTGTTCGGAACAGTGATTACAACAAAACCAACGTCACGGCTTCTTTCACGCAGAAGCTATCGGAAAGGTTAAGTACCGATTTCAAAGCCAACTACGTCAACAGTTCTTCTAACCGATCGCAGCAAGGGTCCAACACCGCTGGTGTTTATCTGGCTTTACTGCGCACCCCTGCCGACTTTGACATTACCGACTACATCGGCGATCATCACAGCAGCACCGGGGTTGTCACCCAATCCCGACAGCGTTCTTACCGAAGGTATCGGGGAGATAATGACAACGCGATCTACAACAACCCACTCTGGACGATCAACGAACAGATCAGTTCGGCGGATGTCAATCGTTTTATCGGTACCTCGGCCTTTACCTATACCGCCAATGACCACGTCAGCTTTATCCTTCGGGGCGGTGCGGATGTTTACAATGACAGTCGTTTGTATTTTTTCCCTTATTACACGGCTGGTGAAGATCGGCGGTACGGCTTGCTGGAAGATGAAGTATTCCAGAACCAGGAATACAATGTGGACCTTCTGGCGAATTTAAACTATGACCTGGGCGAGCATATCGGTTCCAATATCATCCTGGGTTATGGTGTCAATAGCCGGGAAAGAAAGCGCAATTTCTCAGAAGCCGACAATTTTATCGCCAACTTCAGAGGCTTGTACGATCCGAACGAATTGTCTAAAAGAGAAAATATCGGGAGTGAAGTAGAGCTGACGCTCCGCAGAAATATTCGTTTTTACGGTACGGCCAATTTTGATTTCAAAGACATGGTCTTTCTTACCGTTGGTGGTGCCTATGAAAAGCATTCCAGTTTGAATGACCCTTTCTTCTACCCAACGGCTGAATTGGGCTGGATCTTTACCAAGTCCTTTGATAAGCCCAGCTGGTTCAGTTTTGGTAAGCTGCGGCTGGCCTACGGTCAGGTAGGTAATGTGCCTTTACCCCACCGCGAGGAAACGGTATACGAAGTAGGTTCCTTTTCTTCCTTCTCCGATGGTATCGATTTAGAGAATTTTGGCGGCGGCTACCAATTGGATGAGCGCCTGGGTAATGCGAAGCTTTTGCCGGAGATCAAGACCGAGTACGAAGCCGGCATCGACTTGCGGTTCTTCCGCAACCGCGTTTCCTTATCGGGTACTTATTATACCAATGAGATCAAGGATGTATTGTTGGATATTGCCCTTTCGCCTTCCCTGGGTTTCTCGGAAATCTACGGCAATGGCGCCACGATCGAGAATACCGGCGTGGAAGTAGAGCTGGGTTACACCTTTATCAAGCAAGAAAACCTGACGGCCACGCTGGCTGCCAACGTCAGTAAGAATGACAACCTGGTTACCGAGATCATCGGCGGCGGGATCGTTGATCTTTCACCCGGTAGTTCCGTTCAGTCGGTAGCGATTGCCGGCTACCCGATGGGTTCTTTCTATACCCAGGGTGCACTCCGCGATGACAATGGCAATTTCGTCCTGACCGAAGACGGGTTCCCACAGGTAGACCTGCGGGGGAACCTGGTCGTAGGAGATCCCAACCCGGATTGGCGGGGCGGCCTTGGTTTGACGGTCGGTTACAAGAAACTGAACTTGTACGTACTCCTGGAAACCAGCCAGGGTAACGACTACTCGGAAAGGACCCGCTTTATTACCTCCTATTTCGGGACGCACGGTGATGTAGGCAATGAAATCACACTTTCATCAGATTTGGTCAACTATGCTGGCGATGTCATTCCTGCGGGTACCGTGGTCAGGGGCAATATTGGCAATTTTGGGGGTGGTGATGTGCTTTTGGACGAATCGTACTATACCAACCTGTATGGCTTCGGCGATGGCAAAATGAACGAGTTTACCATCAGTGACGGCAGTTGGACCCGAATCAGAGAGGCTTCCCTTGCATATACCATCAATGCGGCAAGCCTGCAAAGAACAATCGGTATTGAAAGCCTGGAATTGGCGGTATCGGGCAGAAACCTGAAAATCTGGAGTGATGTAACCGGCAATGACCCCGACATCAACCAGTTTGGTGTTGGCCAAGGCCAGGGGATTGACTATTTCTCTAACCCCGGGACCAAGTCGTATACCGTTAGCCTGAGAGCTACTTTCTAAGCACTTACCTACAAAAAAACAATTGTCATGAAAATAGTATCAAAAATATTTTTACTAGGTGTTCTCGTGCTGGCCTTTGCTTCTTGCGAAGACTTTTTGGACGTCAACGCCAACCCCAATCAATTGACGGAGGTACCCTCCGGCGATTTACTGCTCAAAGGAACGCTCCTGGCCAATACCCAATTGCACAAAGGCCATCTCTTGCGTTCCAGCATGTATTATTCGGGCGGCCTGATCGGGCTTCAGCTGGTACAGCAAACCATCTACAATTACAGCTTCACGCCTGGTGATTCCGATGCCAATTGGGAACATCTTTACAATGGCATTCTGGTGCAGAACAAGAAAATCAGAGAACTTTCGCCCAACCTGAATTTGCTGCAAGGTATCATCGATGTCAACGAAGCGATGGCAGTGGGTACGGCTACTACGATCTGGGGCGATATCCCCTATTCTGAGGCCGTTCCCGATAACCCCAGTTTGCAGTCCAAAAAGCCAGCCTACGATAGCCAGGTTAGTGTGTACGCTGCCGTGCAATTGCTGTTGGATCGGGGAATCAACAAAATTATGACCGCCACGACTGCTGTTGGAAGTGAAGACATCTTCAATGAGGGCAACAAAACCAAGTGGATCCAAGCAGCCAACACGCTGAAGGCCCGTAATTTCTTATTGACAAAAGATTACGATAAAGCGCTGGATTTTGTGGCCCTTGGCGTGAGCAGCCCTGATAACACCCTGGCGTACCATCCCATTGGAACGGTTACGGGCAACAGCAATGTGATCAGCAACCTGGTGGAAAGTAGCCGGGCCGGCGATATGACCGGGGCGGGTGCTTTCTTCCAGGACTTGCTGGACCCCGCTAATCCCAATAGCCGCAACAACAGCAAGACCGACGAAACTGCGCGGAGAAAATACATGTATATCAGCGGGGACGGCTCCAGTGTCAATGGTATTGATGGCATGGCCACCGATATGCCTTTGGTGTCGTACGAAGAAAATTTGCTGATCTGGGCGGAATGTTTGCTGCGTGGTGGCGAAAATCAGGGAGCGATTGACAAATTGAATGAATTGCGTGCCTATCTGAACTCCGGCAATGCCTTCAATTTAATTAACCCTGCCGATACCTACCGCTACGAAGCCTACGTACTGGCTGATTTTGAAAATGGCGGCATCGAAAATGCCGATGGCATCGCCACCGACCGGGCTATTCTGCGCGAAATCATCGAAGAACGCTATGTATCGGGTTTTACCACCTATATACCTTTCGATGACAATCGAAGATTGCGCAAATCGGATGGTGATGTCAGGTTGCCGATTCCATTCAACAACAATACCACCGCCGTTCATCCGGAACGGCTGCTGTATCCGCGCCTGGAAATCAACAACAACCCCAATGTGCCCAGCCCATTGCCGGATATTTTTACCTCTACCCCAGTAAACCAGTAGGGTAGCAAGGCACTTGCTCAAGCGTATAATTTGACTAGCGTGGCGTAGTGGCCGGTTTTTGCCGCCCACTACGCCATTTTTTTTACCAACATCTTCGGCCATCAACTACCAGTTGGTCATCAGTCTTTCGTTTTAACAACCTGCATGACCTTTCCTTTTGACGGTACCTTACCGCTCCACCAATTCCGTAAAATTGATCATGGTCTGCAAGGGCCCCCGGGTGAGGCCCAGGTTCACGACCCAGTCGGGTAGGCTACCCGCAGGATCGGTAACCACCTGGTAATCGATGTTGACCTGGTTGGGCTGGGGGGTGGTCACCCGCCAGGTAGTCGCAAACAATTGAATCCGCACGACATTGCTGACTTCCTCCACGAATTTCGGCGCCGACCGCGAGGTAAGGATTAGATCGCCGGTGACGGGGTCGTGGTGCTGGGTGGAATGAACGACCAGGTCGCGGTCGGCCAGTGGCCAGGGGAAATCGGTGAGCACGTAGTAGTAGAACTCCGTCGGGCTGACGGTCCGAACGCGGCGGGATCCACTGCATTTGAAAACCCACTCCGGATACCGGCTGGCGTCGGACAGCAGGGTCAGGAAATGGTTTAGTTCTGTTTTAAAGACGGCTTTAATCCGAATCTCATCGATCGAGGATTGATCCGAGGACCGCTGGTAGACCTTGATGTTGTTGGTCGATTTCATCAATTTCCAACTGAAAACCGGTGCCTCGAAGGTAGCGGCAGCCCGCAAGGTGGCCCCTGCGCACAGGAACAGCAGGACGGCAAAAACTACGGCTCGGCGTAGGTGGTAATAAGTAGGCATGGTTATTATTTAGTGGGTGGTATTTTTGATCGTGTACAAAATTCGGTGGTTTTGCACCTTAAATCAACAGTTTAAACTGTAAAGTAGGATAAAAATTGCATGATTTTTATCAGCCATCAGCAGATTTACTTCTTCCTGACGACCTGTTCCTGACGTGATTTATCTTTTAACCTTTATTGGGATCAAAATGCACCCAGCCCTGGGCTTTCAGGGGGTGGATATTGCCGCCTTTGGTGTGGAGCTTAACGCCTTCACTGGCTGCCGTTATTTCTCCGGCAATGTAGATATCGGGCAGGTATTTTACTTTTTCAATGTCGGCGGGGTCGATGGTGAAGAGGAGCTCGTAATCTTCGCCACCACTGAGGGCGCAGGTGATGGGGTCGAGTTTGAATTTGAGGGCCAGCAACTGGGCGTCGGGGTGAATGGGTACGCCGCTTTCTTCGAGGAAAGCACCGACGCCGGACGCCCGGCACAGGTGGAACAATTCGCTGGCTACGCCGTCGGAAATGTCGATCATGGCCGTGGGCACCAGTTGGGTCTTGGCAATGAGGTCGATGATATCTTTGCGGGCTTCGGGCTTGAGCTGGCGCCCGACACAGTAAGCTTCTTCTTCGAGGTCGGGCGAAACGCCGGGCGAAGACAGGTAGATCTGCTTCTCGCGCTCCAGCAATTGCAAGCCCAGGTAGGCGGCACCGACGTTGCCGGAAATACAGATGAGATCACCAACTTTGGCGCCGGAGCGGTAGGCCAGTTTGTCGGTTTCACCCTGCCCGATCGCCGTTACGCTGATGACCAGTCCTTTGGTGGAAGAAGACGTATCACCACCCACCAGGTCGACACCGTAGTGTTCGCAGGCGGCGTAGATGCCCTCGTACAGTTCTTCGAGCGCCTCCACGGAAAAGCGGTTGGACAGGGCCAGCGAGACCGTGATCTGCTTGGGCTGGGCATTCATGGCGTAGATGTCGGAAAGATTGACGACCACCGCCTTGTAGCCCAGGTGTTTCAAGGGCGTATACATCAGGTCGAAGTGGATGCCTTCGAGCAGCATATCGGTAGAAACGACGGTTTTAAAGTTGCCATTGTCGATAACCGCCGCATCGTCGCCAATGCCGACGACCGACGAAGCGTTGAGGAGGGGGAAGCGCCTGGTGAGGTGCTCAATGAGGCCAAATTCACCCAGGGTGTTGACGTCGGTTCGTTGGGGTTGTGCTCCTTGTTCGATCATATTTTTGAGTGCTGCTTGCGCTGGGGAATTTTGATAATCTTGCAAAGTTAGGTCTAATTGCTAACTTGCTTCATAAAACACGACTTATGAAGATTCCGTTTACTTTTCTGCCTTTTTTCTTGCTGCTGTGGTGGTGTTGTTCGTCCTGTACAACAACTGTTGACGATGCCAGCGATGCTGCGGCAGCCAGTACCGGGCCATCAACCACGACCGATATGCTCTGGATAGGAACCTATACCCGCAAGGAAGGCCACGTGAATGGCCTGGCTGCTGGCATCTACGGAATGGCCACCGCTGGCGATAGCCTGGTGGAGGTCAGCACCCGAACGGGTATTGTCAATCCTTCGTATTTGTGCCTTTCGCCCGACCAGAAATACCTGTACGCCGTGAGCGAACTCGGGCCCGACGTCGATTCGACGGGCTACGTCTACAGTTACCAGGTGGCGGGCGATAGCCTGGTGTTGCTCAACCGGCAACCTACTTTCGGCTTTGCACCCTGCTACGTGAGCGTTCACCCTTCCGGGAAGTGGCTGTACGTAGCCAACTACGTGGGTGGGGTCATTGTCCGTTACCCGCTGGCTACCGACGGAACCATTGCCGCCGGTCAGCCCCTAACGCTGAGCGGCCAGGGTCCGAGCTCCCGCCAGGAAAGTTCGCACCCCCACAGTGCCTGCGTCAGCCCCGACGGTAAGTGGGTGATGGTGGCCGACCTGGGTACCGATATCGTACACACCTACGCCGCCGAAGGCCCTACCTGGAAAGAAGTAAGCAAAACGACACTCCCCGCAGGTGCTGGCCCGCGCCACCTCGTCTTCCACCCCGAGGTGCCGCTGGTTTTTGTGCTCAACGAACTCAGCAATACCGTGGCGGTATTTCAATACGATGCCGACACGGGTGCCCTTACCAGTACGGGAGCCTGGTCCACCCTGCCCGACAACCACCCGGAAACCAGCCTGGCCGCCGACCTGCACCTGACGCCCGACGGCAAGTTTCTCTACGCCAGCAACCGCGGCCTGAATTCCCTGGCCAGCTTCCGCGTGGAAACCGCTTCCGGACAACTGGTACCCCTGCGGCAAACATCTACCCAGGGTAGTATTCCCCGCAACTTTACCATCCACCCTTCCGGTAAATACCTCTTGGTGGCCAACCAAAATACCAACAGCGTCGTCCGGTTCAATATCGATGCCGCTACCGGCGCCCTGGAATATACCGAACTCTGGATGGTGAAAACGCCGGTTTGTCTGGTGTTTGGAGGCGATGGAAGTCGGAAATCGGAGGTGGGAAGTGGGAAATAGCTGCGGGTAAAGGTGGAAACGTGTAAAGGGGGAAACGTGTAAAGGTGTAAAGGGGGAAAGGTGGAAACGTGTAAAGGGGGGCGAAGTGGGAAGGCGCTCGAAGTCGGAAATCGGAGGTGGGAAGTGGGAAATAGCTGCGGGTAAAGGTGGAAAGGTGGAAAGGGGGAAACGGAGAGCCGGAATAAAGGCGGTCAAAGTCCCCCTTTGGAGAGCTTGTCCCGCTTTTGAAGCGGGAGGGATAAGGGGGAGGGCTTTTGAGCTTTACGCCCTGCTGCCCCGCCAGCCCTGTCAAAAAAATGGCCCACCCTCTACCCACGCTGAAGACGCGGCAGGCGCTGCTTGCTGCACAAGCGGTCTCCTGAAGGAGAAGCCCCGCCCGCTTAGCTGCGCGTGATCCGTTGATGGCAGTGGCTGTGCTAATTTTGGTGCTCGCGACGGCGCAGCGGCGCCTGCCAAAAATAAAGAGCGAAAAAAACGGGCTCAGTCAAAAAATCAACTATCGTACATCTTACATCTTAAATTATTGAAGATGTAAGATGTACGATTTAAAATTTAAGATTTTGGGCCGTCCCCTGATTGCCACGCCTGAATTCATTTGGGGGCTCGCGGTGCGGAGAGACCGTTAAAATACCTCCCAGCCCTAACTTTTACACTTACCCAACTTTTACACTTTAGCACCTCTCCCTTTTACACTTTTCCACGTTTACACCTTTCTACCTCTCCCCTCACTGCTCACTCACAAAATGAAACTGCACTTTGGGGTGGTTTTCCTGGGCCATCTTCATGCTCCAGGCGCTTTCGGCGAGGTAGACGACGTTGCCTTCTTTGTCGTGTCCGAGGTCGCGTTTGCGGCGTTGGAGAAACTCCTCGAGGGCAGCCTTGTCGTCGCAGGTGATCCAGCAGGCTTTGTGGAGGTTGAGGGGTTCGTAGCGGCAGAGGGCGCCGTATTCGTGTTCGAGGCGGTACTGGATGACGTCGAACTGGAGGGCACCGACGGTACCGATGATCTTGGCCTGGTCGTAGTCGCGGGTGAAGAGCTGGGCTACGCCTTCGTCCATGAGCTGGTCGAGGCCTTTGTTGAGTTGTTTGGTTTTGAGGGGGTCGGCGTTGAGTACCACCCGGAATTGCTCGGGGCTAAAGCGGGGAATCCCTTTGAAGTGGAGTATTTCGCCCGACGTCAGGGCATCGCCGATTTTGAAGTTACCGGAGTCGTAGAGGCCGATCACATCGCCGGGGTAGGCTTCGTCCACCACGGTTTTCTTGGCGGCCATGAAGCTGGTGGGGTTGCTGAACTTCATCTTCTTGCCCTGGCGCACGTGCAGGTAGTTGGTGTTGCGCTCGAAGGTGCCGGAGCAGATGCGCAGGAAGGCGATGCGGTCGCGGTGGCGGGGGTCCATGTTGGCGTGGATCTTGAAGACGAAGCCCGAAAACTCCTCCTCCTCGGGGCGTACCAGCCGTTCTTCGGTGTGGCGGGGGCGGGGCGACGGCGCGATGTCGACGAAGCAATCCAACATTTCTTTGACGCCGAAATTATTGACCGCCGAACCAAAAAACACCGGGCTAAGGTCGCCGCTGAGGTACTCGCTCTTGTCGAAAGGCGGGTAGATTTCGTTGATGGTCCTGACCTCGGAACGGAGCTCTTCGGCGGCGTCGGTGCCGACGATCTTGTCCAGCTCGGGGTCGTTGAGGTCGGTAAATTCGAGGATCTCTTCGGGTCGTTCCTGCTTGTTGTCGGGCCGGAAGATGACCAGGCGTTGCTCGAACAGGTTGTACACGCCCTGGAAGCGGTCGCCCATTCCGATGGGCCAGCTCAGGGGGCGGGCGTTCAGCTTCAGGATTTGCTCGACCTCGTCGATGAGGTCAAAAGCCTCCTTGCCGGGGCGGTCCATCTTGTTGATGAAAACGATCACCGGGGTTTTGCGCATGCGGCACACCTCCACCAGTTTCTCGGTCTGTTCTTCCACCCCTTTGGCGACGTCGATGACGACGATCACCGAATCCACGGCCGTGAGGGTGCGGTAAGTGTCTTCGGCAAAGTCTTTGTGGCCCGGCGTATCGAGGATATTGATCTGCAGGTCGCGGTATTCGAAGGCCATCACCGAGGTGGCCACGGAGATACCCCGTTGGCGCTCGATCTCCATGAAGTCGGAGGTGGTGCTCTTCTTGACTTTATTGCTCTTGACGGCGCCAGCTTCCTGGATAGCGCCACCGAAGAGCAGCAGCTTCTCGGTCAGGGTGGTCTTACCGGCATCCGGGTGGGCGACAATACCAAAAGTCCGGCGTTTGGCCAGCTCGGTGGTGAATTTACTCATGCGGGAACAGCTTCAAATTGAGGCGCAAAGGTAGGTATTTTAAACAAGTTACCCTAGTGGGGGATACCCTGGTGTTCCAAACCAACGCTTACACGTAATCGGCGCCAAATTCTTTTCCCACCCGCTGGCGGAGGGCTTTGATCTCCTGTTCCCGGGCTTTGGGGCAGATGAGCAGCACATCGCCTTCGTCAACGACAATGAAGTCGTCGAGGCCGGCAATGACGGCGAGGCGATCGCCGCTGATGCGCACGAGGCTGTTGTGGGTGTCGTGCAGCAGAATGGCCTCGCCCTGCACGGCGTTGCCCTGGTCATCCTGGGGCATTTCGTCGTGGAGGCTGGCCCAGGCGCCGAGGTCGCTCCAGCCAAACTGGGCGGGAATGGTGAAGACATTGGTCGCCTTCTCCATGATGGCGTAATCGACAGAAATGCTCGGCGTCTGGGGGTACACTTCGTCAATGAAGGCCTGTTCGCGGTCGGTATTGTAGCAGGCCAGGTCTTGCCCCAGCAGGGTCGTGATCTCGGGGGCGTGCCGTTCGAACGCCGCCAGCACACTCGCGGCCCGCCACACGAAGATGCCCGCGTTCCAGAGGTAGTCGCCGCTTTCGAGGAAAGTTTTCGCGACGGCGAGTTCCGGCTTTTCCGTAAACCGCCTGACGGGGTAAATCCCCTCGCCGACACTTTCCCCAAACTGGATGTAACCGTAGCCGGTATGGGGCTGGTGGGGCGCAATGCCGAGGGTGAGCAGGGCGTCGTGCTGGCTGGTATAGGCCAGGGCCTGGCGCAGGTTATCGACAAACAGGGACTCGTTGGTTATGAGGGCATCGCTGGGCGCAATGACCAGGTTGGCGTCGGGGTCGAGCTGCTGCAATTTGAGCGCCGTATAGGCAATACAGGGTGCCGTATTGTTGCGCGACGGCTCGCAGATGATCTGATTGGCCGTCAGCTCGGGCAACTGCTCCTGCACCAGACTCCGGTACTGTTCGTTGGTGACAATAAAAATGCGGTCGGCCGCCGTCAGCAGCAAAAAGCGCTCGAAGGTGAGCTGCAACAGGCTTTTGCCGGTACCCAGAATGTCGAGGAATTGCTTGGGCCGCGCTTCCCGGCTCGCCGGCCAGAAGCGGGAGCCGACGCCGCCGGCCATTATCGCTACGTAAGTATGTGTGTCTTGCATGGATGCAGTTGGTTGGTTATTGAGGGGTAACAGTTTTGAAGTGTAAAAGTGTAAAGGTAGGAAAAGTGTAAAAGTGTAAGGGTGGAAAAGTGTAAACAAAAAGCCGGAATACGGACGGTCAAAAGTCCTCCTTTGGAGGAGGTGCCTGGAAGGCGGAGGAGAAAAGGCGCTCGAAGTCGGAAATCGGAGGTGGGAAGTGGGAAGTTTTAGACCCACGCTGAAGACGTGGCAGGCGCGTGTAAAGGTGGAAAAGGGAGGTGGAAACGTGTAAACGGGGAAAGGTGTAAAAGCGGGGCGAGACAATTGTCAGGCGTATCCCTCTTTTTACATTCGCTCACGCTAAAGACGTGGCAGGCAACGCTGAAGACGTGGCAGGCAACGCTGAAGACGTGGCAGGCAACGCTGAAGACGTGGCAGGCGCGTGTAAGTGCCGGGACAATAATAAATTTACATTCTCAAATTATTAGCGAAGGAATAAGCGATTGATAATGAGCGGTTTCGAGCTAATCATTTGAGTCGAAAAATGTAAATTTATTATTGT
>Ga0075469_10000058_pt1 | contig 37501 bp, 35 predicted proteins | sample DEB08_DNA_13_FD_77577 | JGI IMG/M metagenome (GOLD analysis project Ga0075469, IMG submission 77577) | Aqueous microbial communities from the Delaware River and Bay under freshwater to marine salinity gradient to study organic matter... | ecosystem: Environmental > Aquatic > Marine > Coastal ...
AAGAAGCATTAGAAAAAGCTCTAATCAATACTCTTGATAATATTGAAGCTTATAAATCAGAAGAAATAAGAGCATTAGCAGTACAACAATTCGATAACAAAGTAATTGGAAAGCAATATCTAGAACTTTATAAAACAATAATTTCTTGATAAAAACTATTTCAAATACTGCGTTTTCATTAGGAATCATAGCTGTTCTTAATTTTATCCTAATCACTTTAGTATACCGTACTTTAGGTTCTGCTGGATCGGAACAAATGATATTAATTGTGCTGGGAATAAGTTTTGTTGTTTTGATGAACAACATGATTGGTGGAGCTGCTTTGGTGTATTTAACTCCCAGAAAATCAGTCTATTCTTTACTCAGTATTTCTTATTTGTGGGCAATAGCCTCAGTAATTGTAGTAGGGAGTATTCTTTATATTTTAGAGTTGGTTCCTATGGAGTTCTTTTATTATGTGATGTTGATTAGTGTTTTAGAATGTGTTTTTTCTATTCACAACCAAGTTCTCATTGGAAAAAAGAAAATAGTGAATCATAATTTGCTTAAAATTTTACAAAAAGTAATTCAATTAACTTGCTTTATAGTTTTAGGTATTACCATACAAAACTTTGTTGTTGCTATTGTTATCTCCTATTTATTTGTACTTATCCTATCGGTTTATTTTGTTAAATATCACGTTAATTTTAAGGAAAAAGACAGCTTAAAAGAGCTTTTTACAACATCTATCAAATATGGATTTGATATACAATCATCCAATGTAGTCCAATTACTTAATTATCGTTTGCTCTATTATTTTATTGAAAAAACAATGGGTACAGCACTTGGGTTATATGGATTAGCAGTTCAACTATCCGAAAGCCTTTGGATACCATCTAAAGCTCTTGCGATAATCCAGTACAGTGAGTTATCCAATGAAATAATTGAAGAGAAAAGGAAACAACTATCGTTATCTTTTGTAAAAGCTTCTTTCGTTATTACTTCAGTTTTATTAGCTATCCTTTTATTGATTCCTAATTCTTTGTTTCTATTTGTTTTCAAAAAAGATGTTGAAGGGATTAATGAAATCATTTTAGCTCTTAGTCTTGGGGTTTTGTCGATTGCTGTAAACCAGATATTTGCACACTATTTATCAGGAAAAGGGATTTACAAATACAATGTTCGAGCTTCAATAATTGGATTCATTGTTGTTGTTTCCTTGGGTTGGTTCGCAATTACAAATTATGGATTAATAGGAGCAGGGATCGTTACTTCGTTATCTTATTTTTTATCTAGTTTTTATTTAGCTGTCATTTTTGTTCGCGAATCTAAATCTAAGCTTAGCGATTTTTTTATCCGTAAGGAAGATGTGACAAGAGTTGTAGGAATATTTAAAAAATAATTGAACATTACTCTGTGAGATGTATTATTTTAGATTTTAATTAAAATTATAAAAGTGGTAAAAGCAATATTTTCATTCATTTTATTTAGTTTTTTCCTTGTTGTGAATTCTCAACAAATGTTCCAGAAAAAAATAGGGAATTTTGACGGTAGTAGAATTTATTCAGTCGAAAACACTCTAGATAGTGGATATGTTTTCCTTGGTTCGTATGATGTTGCGGGATTTAATACTGCTGAATTTTATGTGATAAAAGTGGATAAATTTGGTGATACAGTTTTAGCCAATACATTTGGTTCTTTGATTGATAGTACTGCTGTTTCACGTGATGGAGCAGGAAATGAAGGCTATGATGTAATTCAATCTAAGGATTCAGGGTATTTATTACTTGGTGAAGCACATGGTTTTAACGGAACTGGTAGTTCTGATGTGTATTGCATCAAAATTGATAAGAACGGAGACTACCAATGGTCCAAAACATATGGTGGTGCACTGGGTTCAGATTATGGTTTTAAAGCGTTTCAATTACAAGATGCAGGCTATTTTTTTATTGGCTATACTGAAAGTTATGGATTAGGAAACAGAGATGTTTACGTAATAAGAACTAATAGTATTGGGGATACTCTTTTTACTAAATACTACGGGAGTTCTGGTATTGATGCTTGTTTGGATGGTGTGTTATTGCAAGATGGAAGTTTTGTAATGGTAGGTTATACATTTAGCTCTGGAGGTGCAGATGCTCATGTTATGAAAATTGATTCTTTAGGAGCTGTAATTTGGGAGTTTACTTACGGAGGAATTGATGATGATTATGCAAATGGAATAGTGAAAACCACTGATAATGGTTTTATTGTTACAGGATTATCTCGAAGTTTTGGAGCGGGTCAACAGGACGTATTGGCTTTTAAAATTGACAGCATTGGCGGGTTAATTTGGAACAAAACTTATGGAGGAACTAACAATGAAATAGGTAAAAGTATAGTGTCAACAAGTGATGGGAACTATGTGATTACTGGTAATACAAGGAGTTTTGGACAAGGAGCTGAAGATGTATTTCTAATGAAAATTAACTCGTTAGGAGACACCATTTGGAGTTATACTTATGGAGGTATTTCAATTGATTTAGCTGAAGAGGTAGAAGAAACATTAGATAAAGGCTTTATAATTGGAGCTTACACCAATAGCTTTATGACATTTAATTTTGATGCTTATTTAATCAAATTAGATTCAATGGGTAATTCTAATTGTACACAAAGAGATCTTTATTTTACTATTGATACCAATTCATTAATAGTTAATTCTACAAGTTATGCTTCTGGTTCGGGAGCAATTGTAAAGAATCCAACAACACTTCAAGGGAATACAAGAATCACTGTGGAGAATCCTTGTTTACTAACTTCTGTAGAAGAAATTGCTGAAAATAAAAGCCTAGTTCTTTATCCAAATCCAACATCAGATAAGGTATTTATTGAAGTCCCAGATAATTTAATGAATGAAACAAGTACTATTTTAGTTCGTGATTTATCAGGAAAAATAATTGAACTTCCAATTTCCAATACTAATTCACTATTAGAAATTGAGGTATCTCAATTACCTAGAGGATTGTATACGATTCAGTATATATCACAAGACCAAATCCTAACAAGTAGGTTTGTAAAAATCTAAGTTTTTATTTGAAGTATTCTGCTATTTTCTCACCCAAATACTGAGCAATTTTAACATTGCTTTCTTCTGTCCATCCAGCTATATGAGGTGATAGAATTACACTTTCTGCTTTAGAAAGAAAATTAAAAGCATCAGTTCTTTCTTCTTTAAACATGGATTCAAAACTAGTTTTTTCATATTCCAATACATCTAAACAAGCTCCTAATACTCTTCCCGATTGTAATGCTTTTACCATATCATCAAGAACCAAAGATTGACCTCTGGCTGTATTAATTAAATAAATCGGGTTCTTAAATTTATTTAGATATTCTGTATTTATCAATCCAATGTTTTCTTTGGAAAGAGGAGAGTGAAGCGAAACTACTTCAGCAGTTTCATATAATTCTTCAAGAGACACTTCCTTTGCATAATCATCTCCGTAATTGGTTAAATATTTATCGTAGGTAATACAATTTACTCCAAAACCAGAAAATCTTTTGGCAATGGCTTTACCCATATATCCATACCCAATTAAACCTACGGTTTTCCCTTTTAGCTCAATACCCCAATTTGCTTTTCTATCCCAAATTCCAGATTTTACTTGGTTATTGGCTTGTTGAAGCTTGTTAAATAACATGAGTAACATTCCCAAAGCATGTTCGGCAACCGAGTCTTGGTTTCCTTCGGGAGATCTAAATACTTTAACTCCTTGCTTATTTGCAAAGGCTACATCAATGTTTTCTAATCCTGCTCCTGGTCGCCCAATGAATTTAAGGTTTGTTGCTTTATCTATAAAATTAGCATCTAAAACAAATCTACTTCTAACAATAATTCCTTGATACTGTTCTAGTTCAAGCTCAATTTCTTCTTTAGATTCTTTATTTTTCACATCAATTTCCCAACCCATTTTTTCGAAAATAGAGTAAAGGATAGGGTGAGTGTCATCAATAAAAAGAATTTTCATGAAATTGATATTATATAATTACTCCATCTTTCATTACTAACTTCCTGTCACTCATATTAGAAAGGATGTTATTGTGAGTAACTATCACAAATGTTTGATTGAATTTATCTCTAAGGCTAAAAAACAGATTATGTAACTCTTCTGCATTTTGCGAATCAAGATTTCCACTTGGCTCATCAGCCAAAATAACCGAAGGATTATTGATTAACGCTCTAGCTACAGAAACTCTCTGTTGCTCTCCTCCAGATAATTCTGATGGTTTGTGATTTATTCTGTCTTTAAGTCCAAGCATTTCCAATAATTCAGCAGCTCTTTCTTCCACTTCTTTTTTAGGAGTATTACTTAAATAACCAGGGATACACACATTTTCTAATGCAGTAAACTCAGGCAATAAATGATGAAACTGAAATACAAATCCAATATTTTTATTTCTGAATCGAGCAAGTTCCTTTTTACTTAAAGCATTTACATTGGTGTCAAGAAAATTAATATTTCCAGAATCTGGATTATCCAATGTTCCAATTAATTGTAATAAGGTAGTTTTTCCAGCTCCCGAAGCTCCTACAATGGAAACTATCTCTCCTTGTTGTATTTCCAAGTCAACTCCTTTAAGTACTTGTAAAGAGCCGAAAGATTTGGTAACAGAAGAAACTTTAATCATTGAAATAAGGTTTTATTAGGCTATAAATTTAGGGATAAATATAATACAAGCAATTATTATTGATGCAGTTGCGACTACCAATACAGCACCAGCTCCCATGTCTTTTGCTTTTTTAATGTATGGATCTTGTTCTTTAGTTATTCTGTCAGCTAAGTTTTCTACAGCTGAGTTCATAGTTTCGGCACTAAGCACTGCTGCAATGCATATAACTACAGCCATCCATTCAGTCCTTGAAATATTAAAATAGAATCCAAAAAACACAGCAGCTAAGCCTAATGTCAATTGAATCTTTAAACTCGTTTCATCTTTTAAAGCGGTAAAAAAACCTGTAAAAGCATGACCAATAGATTTTAAAAGTTGTGTGGGTGATTTCATTTAATAAAAGTATTATGGTTAGTTTCCACCAGATTTTTTAGCTTTAAAACCACTATCAGATAGAATTTTAAGCACTTTTTCTCTCACGTCACCTTGGATAATGATTTCTCCTTTTTTCACACTTCCACCAACTCCACATTTGGATTTTAATTCTTTTCCTAATGTTTTTAAATCATCCTCCGAACCAACAAAGCCCGTAATAAGTGTCACTGACTTCCCTTTCCTTTGTTTTTTGTCTAACAGTACTCTAAGGTCTTGTTCAGTATTAGCTAGAGTCTCTTCTTCATAATACTCTTCCTCTTCATTAAAATCTGAGTTAGTAGAATAAACAATGTATTTTTCTTTCTTCTTTTTAGCCATTACTTTGTCTTTTCAATGATTTGGTAATTTTTGGTTTCAAAGTTTACCTCAATCCATTCATTCATTTTTTCAGTTCTAGATTCTATTTCGTTAGAATCTAACCAATTAACAACTATTAATATAGTCGTATCCATTCTCCCTTTTGTATCAACTATGTAAGCTTTAGAAGCACAAAAACTTTCTAATTCGTCAAATTCTGTAACTAACTTTAGTTTTTTGTTTACTGATGTTAAGTCATAATTGAAGTCAGTTTTACTTTCATAATCCGCTTCAAGTTGTTTTATTATTCTATCTCTTTCAATAATTTTATTTTTCCAATCTTCACTCATTACCCTAAAATCATCCATTGTAAGATTGTTTTGGAATTCATCATTTTGAATAATTACTAATGAGGGTTTTCTCATATTGTATTTATCATTGGATAATTTTGCTGTTAATTCCTTTTGTCTTACCTCAGTAATAATCGAGTTTCCGGCAAGGAATAAAGTGATTGTTTCATCATCAAAATTAAAATCTTGATCAAATATTTTTATTCCAGGAATTTCACTAATCTCCTCTTGTACAAATGTATTAGCAAGATTATTAAAAACAGATTTTTCAAATATTTGTTTGAATTTCAATCCACTAGGAATTAATATTATGGCTAAAAAGACTGTTATATAAATTTTAATATTTCCTTCTTTCTTCTTGTTAACGTAAGTAGCTAAAGGGAACCTTAAATACCTTAATACAATTATTGTAGCCAAACAGATGAACAATGAGTTAAGTATAAAAAGGTAAAATGCACCAAAAGTATAATTCCAATTTCCTGTTGCTAATCCATAACCAGTTACACAAAGAGGAGGCATAAGTGCCGTAGCAATAGCTACACCAGGAACAACTGTAGAGTTATCTTGTTTTGTTGCTGCAATTATCCCAGCTAATCCTCCAAAAAATGCAATTAATACATCCAGAATGAAAGGCTCTGTTCTGGCCAGAATCTCAGCTGTATCGTCTTTAAAAGGCATCAATTTAAAATATATGAATGAAGCCAGAATACTAACGACTGTTGCAATCCCAAAGTTTATTAATGAAAAGATGAGTAGTTTAAAATTATTAGTTCCTACACTAAGGCCAATTCCACGAATTGGACCCATTAATGGGGAGATTAGCATGGCTCCAATAACTACTGCAACCGAGTTTACATTTAGTCCGATAGAACAAATAAAAATAGAGCAAATAAGAATCCAAACATTATATCCTCTAAATTCAATTCCTTTTTCAATGTCTTCCATTACAACAACAGGATTCACATCTTTATCATTACTGAAACTAAAAATAGAAACAATAAATTTCCAAACAGTATTAGGGAGTTTTTTCATTTCATCCTTAACTTCTTTCTTAGCAAAATCTTCAGCTTTTTTTGTCGATTCCGACTCAGAAATTTTATTTTCTTCTTCCATAATTTGTTATGAATTACATTTAATAAAGTCGCTAACCAAATAAGCTATAGTTTTCCCAACAATCAATTCTTCTTCCTTATTTTTTGGTGCACCTTCGCAAATATGAATATAATGAAATTCGTAGTTTTTTGAAGTCTCCAATATAATTTTTCTTACCTTTTCTTCAGTAAAACCTATAGGAGTTCTAGCGCTCACAGGCATATTTTTAATAGAATCTAGATCTATTTCTAATCCAATTTTATTTTTGGTCAGTTTGTCTTTTACCTGAATAACCATTTCTTTTACTGAAATAGATTTATCTAAAATCTCATTAAAGCTTAAGAAGTTTAGGTTATCATTTTCAAACTTATTAAAAATATACTCGGAGTTATATTCTTCGTGGAGTCCTAAAACAAAATAATCGGAAAGACTACCAGATTCTAAAGCATAGGTAAATCCATTCCCGCTATGCCTCCCTTCTTTCTTTCTTATATCTGCATGAGGATCAACATTTAAAACTTGAATAGGAGAGGAGTAAGAGCTAATTATTGGGTAACAATTATTATGACCACCACCAATTACAATTGGAGTTTTTCCTGCAGCTACAATTTCCGAAATAACAGTCTTAACCCTTTCGTCAAGTGTTTCAACTTCTTTTCTTAATTCACTTATATTGTTTGTAGATATTTTAATTCCTTCCATTGATACTTCTCCAGCAATTATTATTTCATTAGCTGAAATAAATCTATTGGATTGCATATTAAGGAATTTAGACAAAAAAGAATTCCAAGAGTTTTTAGCTCCAGTATTCCCCACATTTGCTCTAGGTCCAATATCTTCTGGAATTCCAATTAACACAAATTTCCCATCAGTTTTAGATAGGGTAGAGGTTATTAAATTAATCTCTTCACCAATTTTCTTTTCACCTTCTCTTTTTGAAAGAGAGTGAGCTAAATCTATAGGTGTAAATGGAATTAAGAAACTCATAATTAAAACTTATATACAGTAAGTCCACTTCGAAGTTTGGGCTCTATAAACGTAGATTTAGGTGGCATTGCAAGACCTTCATCTGCAATTTGTTTCATTTCAGCAACATCAACAGGATACATAGCAATTGCTACATCAAATTTTCCATTATCTACTTTTGATTGTAAAAGACTAAGACCTTTGTTTCCTGGAATAAAATCTACTCTATTGTCGTTTTTCAAATCTTCAATACCAAAAATAGGAGATAGGATATAGTCTGTTATAATTTGAGAATCTAGTTGTTCTACAACAGTGCTATCAGAATTAAATTCTTTTCTGAGTTTTATCCTGTTCCATTTATTTTTGAGGTAAATACAGAACTCATGTTTGTTTCTTGGTTCAAGAATACTTTCAGAGCTATCAATAAAATTAAAATCTTTATTAAGCGATTCTAATATTTCTTCTTCTGATTTTTGCTCTGTGTTTTTTACAACTCTATTAAAATCATGGATTTTAATATTTTCTTCACTCATAAAAAGAGCCATAACAGATTGCGTAGATTCTTTTTCTGGAGTTTCTAGTGCTAATCGACTAGATGATGCTGATCTATGGTGCCCGTCAGCTATATACAAACAATCCATTTCATTAAAACTGTTTAAAACACCTTCAATTGTCTCATCATCAGAAATTTCCCAAAGCTCATGAGTTAATCCATCATCAGAAGTAAAATAGTGTAATGGAGATTTCTCAATTGTTGATTTTTGTATTTGTTCTAACCCTATATTTTTTGAATGTATAAGAAGTGTAGGCTCAGCATTAAAACCAGTTAGTCTTAAATACTTAGTAAAGAGTTTTTCTCTTTTGGCTAAAGTATGTTCATGCTTTTTAATTTTATCCTGCTGATAATCTTCGTTTGATGCTCCAGCTATAATACCTGTATAGGATACTTCTTCATTTGATTGTCTGTATACAAATATGGAATTGTTTTTACTTTGTACAAATCGACCATCTTCAATAGATTCATCAAAAAGGTCACTAATTTTTTTAAATTTTTCAGATGAACTTATATCTTCGTTTCTCTCACGAAGAATTATGTTCAAAAAAGAATCAGGATTAGAGTCAATTATTGATTGCAATTCCTCCTCAGAATAAGAGTTTATTTGTCTTGTAGTCACTTTACCACCATAGTTAGCTTTAGGGGTAAATGCCTTAAAAGGTTTTATTTTTATCATTACTAAAATTATGTCATAAAAAAATAGCGATATCAATGATATCGCTATTAAATGTACAAAAAATAACCCGCTACGAATAAATCGTAGCGGGTTATTTTTTATAAATTATTTAAGTAAAGACTACTGTCCTACTATTCTAAATTCAGTTCTTCTGTTTTGTCTGTGTTGAGCTTCAGTACATGATACTCCGTTTGCACAGTTATTAGTTAATGAATTTTCTCCATAACCTTTAGACATTAATCTTGAAGCATTAATTCCTTTAGAAATTAAATAATCAACTACAGATTGTGCTCTTCTTTGAGATAAAGATTGGTTTGAAGCATCATCACCTCTAGAATCAGTATGTGAAGCAATTTCAATCACTTGGTTAGGATTAGCTTTCATGTAAGCTAATAATTTAGTATCAATTACTCTCTTAGATGCAGAAGTTAATGCTGCAGATCCTAAGTTGTAATAGATAGGTAAGATTTCTCCTGATACTTTGTTACAATCAACTTCTTCCCATACTGTTACTCCTCCTTTTTTAGTTAAAGTTTGAGTGTTTACAGTTTTGTATTCAGCTGGTACAGAAATAGACTCAGTTCTTGAAGGAGTAACTAATTTTCTCCAAGTATAAGTTTTTGTTACTGCAGGTACTTGAGTTTGCTCAGTTCTTGCTGGAGTAACGATTCTTTTCTTGTAAGTACTAGTTTGTAAGTTTACAGCTACGTTAGTTGTAGTTGCATCATTTACAGTTTTAGTAGGTACTGTTGTAGATCTAGAAGGATATTCTTTCCAACATACATATCTACAATCTCCTGGGTTAGATGACTTACAGTTAGGGTAAGTTGAATATTCCCAGTTAGAGTAAGCAGGCTTTACTTCAACAGTTTCCGAAGAAGAAGTAAATTTTGCTGGAATTACTTTAAGGTCAGTTCTTGCTTCTTTAGAAGTATAAGATACAGACTCATAAGTAAATTTAGCAGGAACTACAGAATACTTAGTGTAAGCTGGAGTCTCTATGTAAGATTCAGTTACAGTTTCGTAAGTTGCAGGAATTACTTTTAATTTAGTGTAAGCAGGTCTTACTAATACTTGTACAGTTTGGTTTGACCATACGTCTGGAGTGATACATTTTACGTAACATTTTCCAGCTTCACCATTTGGAGGCAATACTGCATCTGCTGGTAAGTTTGTTTGTGCATTAGCTAAAGCGAATGTTGCTACAGCTAAAAGTGATAATAGTGTTTTTTTTATTTTTATTCTTTTTTTGTTTCAGTTAGATAGTGTACAAATGCAATCAATAATCTTAAGGTTACAAAAAAGAGCCTTTTTTTTTGAACAAATTTGAGTTAATGTTTTGTTATCCCAATGTATCGTGCAGTAAATCAGCCATTTCGATTCCAATTCTATCTTGTGCTTCTAAGGTTGCAGCTCCAATATGAGGGGTGGTAATGATTCTAGGATTGTTTAATAAGTCTTTTCTTGGGTTTGGTTCGTTTTCAAAAACATCCAGCATGCAAAAAGCAATTTTGTTACTATCTAATCCTTTTAATAAAGCATCTTCATCTATAACTCCACCTCTTGCAGCATTAAATAACCTTACTCCATCTTTCATTTTGTTAATTTCATGTTCTCCTATAACAGCAGCCCCATCAGATTGTTTAGGAATATGAATAGATATATAATCACTTTTAGTAATTACATCATCAAAACTACCTGCTTCTATTTTTATGTCAATTGATTGCCCATTACCAAACTCAACTGGTAATGTTTCAGGGATATCATCCTTATCGTGAGCTAAAATATTCATTCCGCAACCTAATGCATACTTTGCAAGACTTCTTCCTATTCTTCCAAAACCTATAATTCCTAGTGTTTTCCCTCTAAGTTCAACTCCTTTGGCATATTTTTTCTTTAATACCTTAAACTCAGAAGCTCCTTTTTCAGGCATTTCTTGATTAGACCAATGAGTAAATCTTGAACTGCTAAGCATTTGAGCCAATACTAATTCGGCTACAGATTGTGAGGAAGCTGCAGGTGTATTGTTTACAGTTATTCCCTTACTTCTTCCATATTCTACATCTATATTATCCATTCCTACACCACCTCTTCCAATAAATTTTAAGCTAGGACAACTATCGATAATGTCTTTTCTAACTTTTGTAGCACTCCTTACCAAAATCGCAGAAACATTATTTTCATTTATATAGGTAATAAGATCTTCTTGAGGAATTGTATCCAAAATAAGTTCATAACCATATTCAGTTATCTTTTTTGCTCCGGAAGAGGAGATACCATCATTTGCTAATATTTTCATCTTTTTTCAATTTTGTTAAAATTACTATTTATCGCAGGGATAAAAAAATTATAGGTTTATTAAAAAGTTAATTCTCTTAAAGAGGTTATTATTTGATCTGCAATTACAAATTTTTCAATTTGTTGCTCGTCAGGTTCAGGAATAGCAACTACTTTCATTTTTGCTGCTTTACCTGCAATTACACCATTAAGTGAGTCTTCAATTACTATACAATTGTTTGGTGAAACACCAAGGTTGTTTGCTGCAGTAATAAATACAGCAGGATGTGGTTTCCCATATTGTTCTTTCTCAGCAGATTGAACCACTTCAAAATAGGAAGAGATATTTAGTCTAGTTAGTACAGTTTCGATAATAGTTAATGAAGAGGAACTTGCTAAAGCTATTCTGATATTTTCAGACTTTGCTCTTTTTAATAAATCTTCTAATCCATCCATTTCCTTCCCATCTAAGGAAATTAATCGGATTACCTCTTCAACAATTTCTTCAGCTACTATTTTACTATCAAAGGGAGCGTTTAATTCTTCTTTCCAAAATAAAGTCACTTCATCTACTCTCATTCCTTTTGTTCGATTACACATTTCGATATCGAAATTATATCCATAATTATTCATTATTTGAATAATGGCTTTTTTCCAAAGGGGCTCAGAGTCTATAATTACTCCATCCATATCAAAGATAATAGCTTTGGTCATTTTGGTTTATTTTTAGTATTATTGTGTATACAATATAAAGGTATAATTTTAACTATGAAATACGGAATTTGTCAAGTAGTAATATCCCCAGGAAGAGCTGAACCAGCCGACCAATCCGAAATCAAAATGCAACTTGTTTTTGGTGATTTGGTTTATGTTACTGAAGTAAGAAATAATTGGACCCAGCTTAAAATGGCAAAGTACGATTATAGCTGCTGGGTAGACACTAAACATATTTGTATACTTGAACAATCAGAATTTAGTTCTATTCACGAACAAAAGGAAGTGAGAGTTAAGGATATTACATCTTCATTAATAAATGTAGAGAATAATGAAATTACTCATTTAGTAAAAGGATGTTTGTTACCCAATTTCGATTCTGGAAAAACTTCTTTTGCAGGAAAAACATTTAAATTCTTAGGTAATACAAATCATTCTTTTGAAACTAAAAAAGAAGATATAGTAGCTACAGCATTAGAATATTTGAACAGCCCTTATTTATGGGGTGGAAATTCACCTTATGGAATAGATTGCTCAGGATTAACTCAAATGACATATGCTTTACATGGAATTCAAATTCCTAGAGATGCTAAAGACCAGGGAACTGTTGGTGAAACTGTCGATTTTTTGGCTGAAGCAGAACCAGGAGATTTAATATATTTTGATAATTCGGAAGGTGTAATAATGCACGTAGGTATTCTATTGCCAGATAGTAAGATAATTCATGCGTCTGGTCATGTGAGGATTGATAAAATTGATCATCAAGGAATTTACAGAGCGGATTTTGCTAAATACACTCACCAAACCAGGATAATAAAAAAAATGTTTTAATAGTGTAACTTTTTGGCACACTTTTAGTTTATACAGAGTATATCGATATCAAAAAATATTATGAAGTCAGTTTTAATAACCATCCTATTCTCATTTAGTGCTTTTTTAATAAGCGCTCAATCAATTAATAAAACCAATAGCCAAGGTAAAAAACATGGCGATTGGATTGTAAAATATGAAGGGACTAGCACTGTTAAGTATAAAGGAAGATTTAAAAATGGAGTTCCTGCTGGGCTATTTATTTTTTATTATGAGAATGGAATGATAAAAGCAAAGAACAAATATTTTAATAATGGTAAAGATTCATACGCAAGTACTTACTACGATAATGGTAAGTTAATGTCAATGGGTAAGTATGTAAGCCAAAAGAGAGATAGTGTTTGGGTTTTTCTAGATAAATGGGGAAACTATGTAGCAAAAGAATCTTATAAAAATGGAGCTAAGCACGGGAAATGTGTTGATTTTTACCCTTTTAATCCAAAATTTGATCAGGGACAACCTAAAATTTTAGAAGTAATGTTTTATTCTAATGGTGAGCTTGATGGTGAATACCAAAAGTACTACCAAAACGGAAAACTGTTGCTCGAAGGAAACAATGAGCTTGGAAGAAAAAAAGGAAAGTGGACAACCTATTACCCAACAGGTAAAAAAAGAACAGAAATTTACTACAAGCGAGGAGTTAAAAACGGTTACGTTATGAATTATGACGGTAACGGGCAGTTAACCACAAAGCAATATTTTGTAGATGGATACGAGCTTAAAGGAAAGCAACTAGAGTTGCACTTTGAGCTAAAGAAGAAAAGAAAACAAGCTGAATCTCAAGGAAATTAATCCAAACAAGCATTTACAAATCCTATAAATAATGGGTGAGGAGTTTCTACAGATGATTTATATTCTGGGTGAAATTGTACAGCAGTAAACCATTTGTGGGATGGTATTTCTACAATTTCAACTAAATCAGTTGATGTATTTTTACCAGTAGCAATCATCCCATTTTCTTCATAAAACGTCAAGTATTTGTTGTTAAACTCATACCTGTGTCTGTGTCTTTCAGTAATAGAAGTATCCTTGTAAGCTTTGTAGGTGTTAGAATCTTTTTTTACTTCACAATCATATTCACCTAATCTCATGGTTCCTCCCATGTTACTTAGGTTTTTTTGATCCTCCATAATATCAATTACTGGATGAGGAGTTTCTGCATCTATTTCTACAGTATGAGCTTTTTTAAGGTCTAATACATTTCTTCCAAATTCGATAACAGCACATTGCATTCCTAGGCAAATTCCTAAAAATGGAATATTATTTTCTCTAACGTAACGTATTGTTTCTATTTTCCCTTCAATTCCTCTTTCACCAAAACCTGGAGCAACTAAAACTCCGTTTACTCCTTCTAATTTTTTAGCAACATTTTTAGCTGTAATTTTTTCAGAGTGTAACCATTTCAATTTTACTTTACATGAGTTACTAACTCCTGCAATATTCAATGATTCGATAATAGATTTGTATGAATCTTGTAATTCAACATATTTACCAACCAAAGCAATAGTAATCTCTTTAGTAGGATTAGCTTGGTTGTCCAAGAATTTTTTCCATTTTATTAAATCTGGAAATTCTTTGGTTTCAATATTTAATTTCTCAATAACTACTTTATCCAATCCTTCTTCTTGCATAAGTAGAGGAACGGTATAAATACTTTTAGCATCAATAGATTGTATAACTGAATCGCTAGATACATTACAGAATCTTGCAATTTTTGATCTAATGTCTTGGTCTAATTCATGCTCGGTTCTACAAACCAATATATCTGGCTGAACTCCTAATTCTTGTAGTTTTTTTACAGAGTGCTGTGTTGGTTTAGTTTTCAATTCTCCTGCAGCTGCCAAATAAGGAACTAAAGTCAAATGTATACTAAGACAATCCTTTGGGTTTTCCCATTTCATTTGTCTTACGGCTTCCGCAAAAGGAAGTGATTCAATATCACCAATCGTCCCACCAATTTCAGTAATAACAACATCATATTCATTGTTCTCACCCAATAGCTTTACGCTATCAATAATTTCATTGGTAATATGAGGAATTACTTGTACTGTTTTACCCAAATAAACTCCTTGACGCTCTTTATTAATTACCGATTGGTATATTCTACCAGTAGTAATATTATTAGCTTGCGAAGTAGCAATATCTAAAAAACGCTCGTAATGACCTAAATCCAAATCTGTTTCTGCACCATCATTGGTTACAAAACATTCTCCGTGTTCATAAGGATTCAGAGTACCTGGATCTATGTTGATATACGGATCGAGTTTTTGAATAGTAACTTTCAAATCTCTTGCTTGTAGTAACTTAGCAAGTGAAGCTGAAACTATTCCTTTTCCTAGGGAGGAAGTAACTCCACCAGTTACAAAAATGTATTTTGTATTCATTATTCCGTGTTTTGATTGGATTGGGTAACTGGGAAACAAAGTTAAAATTTTTTATCGAGGGGATAAAATTATAACCTTAATAAATCTTTATATTTGAAAAAAAAATTATTGAATGAAAGTTACTGATCAAGAAATACACGAATTTATCAAATTAGCAATTGAAGAGGATATTAAAGATGGAGATCATTCTTCGTTAGCTTGTATACCTTCATCCGAATCAGGAAAAGCTAAGTTATTGGTTAAACAAGATGGTATATTAGCAGGAGTAGAGCTTGCTGAAAAAATATTTAAATTTTTTGATTCTTCGTCTTCTTTAGAGGTTTTGATGAAAGATGGTGACTCTATGAAATATGGTGATATAGCTTTTTACGTAAGTGGAAATACTCATGCAATACTTAAAGCCGAACGTTTGGTACTAAACTGCATGCAAAGGATGAGTGCCATTGCAACACGAACTCACGAAGTAGCTTCGTTAATTAGTGATTTGCACACAAAGGTATTGGATACAAGAAAAACAACTCCATTATTGCGTTTTCTTGAAAAATGGGCTGTACGAATTGGGGGAGGAGTAAACCATAGATTTGGTTTGTATGACATGATAATGCTTAAGGATAATCACATTGATTATGCAGGGGGAATAGAGAAAGCAATTACAAAAACAAATCAATACTTAAAAGACAATAATAAGTCACTTAAGATTGAAATAGAAACAAGAAACCTAGAAGAGGTAAAAGAAGTACTGAAATACGGGAACGTAGACAGAATTATGCTTGATAACTTTAGTTATGACGACACAAGAACTGCAATAAAGTTAATTGATGGTAAATACGAAACTGAAGCCTCTGGAGGAATAACCAAAGAAACAGTAAGAAACTATGCTGAATGTGGTGTTGACTTCGTTTCTATGGGAGCGTTAACTCATTCTGTTAAGAATTTAGATTTGAGTTTGAAGGCTGTGTAGGAGTAAACTAAGAAATAAAAATTTTCTTAACCTCAATGAAGTCATTTGAATTCATCCATTTTTCTTCAATGATGTAAACTTCATTTTCATAAATAATTTCTATCACTTTTTCTTTCTCTAAGTACTTAGGAGATTCAATTACTTTTGAAAAAGGGATTTGAATACTTTTATTCCATCTTCTAGGTAAAACGAAGTATTCTTTAGATATCCCTAAATAGGTTTTATCAACTATTTTGAAGCATAATATAATATTGAAAAGAAAATAGATAAAAGTATTTGCAAGAAAGAATAGAGTTAGAAAAAAGAGAATTTATCATTGCTAGTATTTAAAACGGTCAATAAAATGATTGAAATGATAATCCCAATAATACTTTTTAACACATAAGATGATGGTGGTTTATATCTAAATTCCATATTTTTTATTTTTAAATTAATTCATAAACTTCTTCGTCCAATTTTTAACTCTTTCAATTCCAGTAGGAGAATAATCAGAAACATTACCTTCATACTTTCTTCCTTGTTTTAAATACTTAGAGGTAAAGAATCCAGAAGACATTTCCCATTTTTGGATGAACATTTTGCGACCTAAGTTTTTCTTTACTCGCTTAGTAGATTTAGATCCAAAGTGGTACACTCTAGAATCTGCTAATCCTTTAAAGTTTCGAATACCTAAATTGTAGATTTTCATAGAAAAGTCTGGATCAGAATACATTCCTGGAGTAAACTCAGTGCTTAATCCGCCAACTAAATCCAAAGTGTTTATATGCACAACATTAGGAGGCCAAGTAGAACCACTCCAATTCTCTTTCTCTAACTCAGCATATTCGCTAAGTAGTTTTTCTTCTTCAAAATTATCTAATCCATTTCCGTAATCTTTTACTATTACACAAGGGTTTCCAGTATCTCTTGGTTCTATCATTGTACCAGAGAACATAAACATATTATCTGGCGATTGGTTTATCTCATCCATTAGCACTGTATCCCAATTTGGTAATACGTACATGTCATCATTAAGATAAACTACATAGTCCGATTTAATAAGCGAACGAGCTATGTTAAGTGCATAGCAAACTCCTAAGTTCTCAGTAGAGTGAACAAAGTCCACAGAGTGAGATTCTAACCATTCTTTGGTGCCATCAACTCCTTCGTTAGCTATAACAATTGGTTGAATGTTTAGAGAGGAGTTTTTCTCAATACTCATTAGGCAGTTCTTCAAAATATCTAAGTTATTCCATGAAGGAATTAACACAGTGAAATCGAAAGTCTGATTTCCTGTTTTGTCATATTTTGTTATTGAATCTACCATAAATCAAAGATACTTATTCTCTTTATTATTAAGAATTTTAAATTAAGTATTTGTTTTCTGTTCAATTTAATGGTTGTTTCATACTCATTTTCAGCAAAGTGGATAAAAATATAAACTTTGGAAACTTTTTTCGTGCAAAACGTTTCCAAATGAAATTTTTGTTTTACTTTTGTGCCAATGGAAAACACAAGAGAGAAATATCTAATAGCAATTACAGAGCAATTCCTTAAGTACGGAATCAAAAGTGTAACTATGGATGATATTTCTAAGAATCTTGGAATATCTAAAAAAACTCTTTACAAACATTTCAAAGATAAGGATGACATTGTAGTTACCCTTATGAAGTTGGACACGGAAATGGAAAAGGTATTGATGGAAGAAACTTGTTGCGTTTCTTCTAATGCTATTGAAGAAACTTATGCGTTTTCATCTATAATTATAGAGAAGTTAAAAGACTTGAATTCTTCGGTAATGTATGATATGGAAAAATACCATCCTAAAGCATGGGATATTTTTGTAGAGCACAAAAGAGGATACGTTTACCATTGCATTAAAACTAACTTGGAGAGAGGGCTTAAAGAAGGATTGTACAGAAGTAATCTAAATCCTGATATTGTTGCTAAGCTATATTCAGAGAAAATAGATATGCTATTTGACAAGGATTTATTTCCAAATAATACCTACACATTTACAGAAGTTTACTCCGAAATGATGAGGTATCACCTTAAAGGGATTGTAAGTATAGAAGGATTAAAATATTTAAAAGAAAAAGAATAACCTATGAAAAAGAACAACTTATTGCTTGTTATTTTGATGAGTACGATATCGTTAAGTTATGGACAGACTAGTTTTTCCATTGCAGAAGCAATTGAATACTCAGTAAATAATAATGCTAACATTAAAAATGCATTGTTGGGAATGGAAATTGCAAATCAAAAAGTAAAGGAAACTACTGCTATTGGTTTGCCACAAGTAACTGCAACCGGTCAGTTTCAGAATTTCTTGGATATACCAATTACTGTAGCGCCAGCAATTGCATTTAACCCAAATGCTAATCCAGGTGACTTAGTAGAACTTCAGTTTGGTACAGAGTATAATGCTACAGGAGCTTTATCAGTAAATCAGTTATTATTTAGCGGAAGTTACATAGTAGGATTACAAACTTCTAAAACTTACAAAGCTGTAAGCGAATACCAAAAAGATAAGAGTATTATCGACACCAAAGAAATGGTGATGAAAGCATATTATGGTGTATTGGTTGCAGGTAAAACAGTAAAGTCATTACAAGAAATTAGTGCTACATCAGAAAGAATTTATAAAGAGACGCAAGCTTTCTATAAAGAAGGACTGATAGAGGAAGATAACGTGACTCAATTAAGTTTAAATGTACTGAACTCTAAAAATGCATTGAAGAATGCAGAGAGACAGCTTGAGTATGCTAAGAGTGTTTTAAAACTTCAAATGGGGTACGATATGAATCAGGATATAACTTTAACTTCTGAATTTGAATCGGTAGTATCTTCATTAAAACCAGAAGTAAGTGCAATAGAATCTGATGTTAATCAAAACATTGATTTTATGTTATTAAATAAGCAACTAGAATTAAGTAAATTGAATGTTAAATATGAGCAATCACAATACTTGCCAACTTTAACTGCTTTTTTTAATCACCAGCAGCAAGCGTTAAGAAATGACTTTAATCTATTGGACGGAAGCCAGCCTTGGTATCCAACTACTATTTGGGGATTAAATCTTTCTGTTCCAATTTTTACAGGAGGTAGTAATAGAGCTCAAGTTGCACAGGCACAAATTTCTGTAATGCAAAACGAAAATTCTATTGCTCAATTTAATGATGGAATAACTCTACAAACTCAATCGGCAAAGTTTAATTACGACAATGCTTATGATAATTACTTAACAAGTAAAGAATCGGTAGCAATATCTAAGAAGATATATAGCAATTATCAAATCAAGTTTAAAGAAGGATTAATCTCGTCTTTGGATTTATCGCAAATACAAACACAATACCTAAGTGCAGAGACTCAATATATACAAGCAATGTATGGATTGATAAACGCAAAAATCAAATTAGATAAAATAACTAACAAACTATAATTTTCAATTTAGCCAAATAAACCAAAAAAAAATGAAGGTAAAACACATCATACTATCAGTAATTGGGATTTCATTATTAGCATTCTCTTGTAAACCAGCTGAGGAAGAAACACCAATAAGTAAACTAAGAGCTGAACAAGCTAAGCTAGAACAAAAAATCTCTATAATGGAAGATAGCGTTTCTATGCTTGAGGTTAAAATAGAAGCATTAGATACAACAGAAAAGAACTATCCATTTGTAGAATTGGATTCAGTAAGAAATAATTCTATTTCAGAAGATGTTACTTTCCAAGGAAGTGTAGATGCTGATAAAACTATTATGCTTGGGCCAGAAGCTCAAGGAGTGATAAAAGCTATTTATGTAAAGGAAGGACAATATGTTTCTAGGGGTAAAACTATTGCTGTGTTGGATTCTGAAATTTTGAGACAGAACGTTAAGGAAATTGAGAAGTCTCTTGAATTGGCTGAATACATGTTACAAAAGCAACAAAACTTAAAAGATCAAGGAATTGGAACGGAAGCAAGTTTTGTACAAGCAAAAAACCAAGTAGAATCTTTACAATCAAGATTGTCAACTTTAAGAACACAAGCATCTAAGTACAATGTAACTGCTCCATTTAGTGGGTATGTAGATAAGATTTTTACTAAACTAGGAGAAATGGCTTCTCCATCTATGCCAATTATTAGATTAGTAAACATTGACAAAATTGTTGTTAAAGCTGAGGTTTCTGAAGCTTACCTTAAGGATATTAAAGCAGGTGATAAAGTGTCGATAAACTTTCCTTCAATTAATAAAAATATTGAAAACGCTAAGATCACAAGCATTGGGAAATTCATTAATCCAACAAACAGAACATTCCCAATTCAAGTAGAATTGAGAAATAGAGATAAATCAATTATACCAAACTTACTTGCTGAGGTTACTGTAGAAAAAGACTTTACTCAAGAAGCAATTCTTGTTCCTTCTTCAAGTGTGTTGACAGATAGTGAAGGAAACAAATATGCTTATGTATACGAGGGTGGTAAAGTAATAAAAAGAAAAGTTGAGGTAATCTATGTAAAAGGAGATTACACTCAAATAAGTGCCGAATCTGAAGTAAAAACAGGTGATGTAATTGTTACCAAAGGTGCAAATGGAATTGCAGACGGACAGAAAGTAACTGAATTGAAATAAGATTTTATAGCAAAATATTATGAACGAGATTAACGAAAAAAAGTCAGGTAAGCTGAAGCAGTTTGGATTGACAACTTTATCGGTAAACAATAGGAAGACGGTTTTCTTGATAGCATTTTTGATATTAGTTGCAGGATTTTCTGCCTATCAAAATATGCCAAAAGAAAGTTTTCCAGAATTAACTATTCCAGAGATTTATGTTGGTACTCCTTATCCTGGAGGTTCTCCAGAGTTTGTTGAAGATAAAATAACTGCTCCTTTCGAAAAAGAATTTAATTCTATAAAAGGTGTGAAAGAGATTTCATCTACTTCTATATATGGTTATTCTTCTGTGAAAATAGAATTCGAATTTGATGTACCTCTTTCTGAAGGAAGAAGAAAAGTACAGGATGCCATTGCGGATGCACGAGCAAAACCAGAGTTTCCAGCATTGGATTTTGAACCTACAATACGAGAGGTAGATTTGTCTGAAATGCCTGTGATGAATGTAAATGTTTCGGGAAATTACACTTCGGATGACTTAAAAAAATATGCAGAAATTCTAGAAGATCAAATTGAAGCCTTATCAGAAATTAATGCGGTTGACATTAGAGGAATTCAAGAAAAAAAGATAAAAATTGAACTCAAAAAATATGAAGCTGAAGCTATGCAAGTTTCGTTTCAGGATGTGCAAAACTCAATTAGAAGCGAGAATGTTACTATGCCAGGAGGAGAAATTCTATTGGGAGGTAAAAATCGTTCGGTAAGGATTGAAGGTGAATTCAAGGATGTTGAAGAAATTAAAAACATTATTGTAAAAAGTGAAGGAGGAGCAAATGAAATATACATGTACGAGATTGCAGATGTAACTTTTGGAGATGCCGATATGACTTCTTATGCAAGGCAATTTCAAGAGCCTGTTGTCATCTTAGACATTAAGAAAAGATCGGGAGAGAACTTAATTGCTGCAGCAGCAAAAATTAAAGAGATAGTAAATGCAAGAAAAGGACTTCCAGAAGGTTTGGAAGTAAGTATTACAAACGACCAATCTTCTGCTACCAAAGGAATGGTAAGTAACTTGGAGAACTCAATTATACTAGGGATTATCTTAGTAGTTCTGGTATTATTATTCTTTTTAGGATTAAAAAACGCCTTGTTTGTTGGGGTTGCAATTCCACTTTCTATGTTCATGTCATTTATGATATTGGATGCAATGGGAATTACGCTTAACACAATGGTTTTATTCTCTTTGGTACTCGCACTAGGAATGCTAGTTGATAACGGAATTGTGGTGGTAGAAAACGTCTATCGACTGATGGATGAAGGCTATAGCAGTATAAATGCTGCTAAATATGGAGTAGGAGAGGTTGCACTTCCAATTATTGCTTCTACTGCAACTACTCTTGCAGCTTTCGTTCCACTGGCAATTTGGCCAGGACTTATTGGTGAGTTCATGAAATATTTGCCGCTTACTTTAATGATTGTATTGGGATCTTCTTTATTTATTGCTTTGGTAATAAACCCTGTATTTGCCGCAGTATGGATGAGTATAGAACAAAAAATACCTAACAAAAAAAGGTTGATGTTATTTGCCGTTATTGCTATTGGATTAGGATTGCTATTAGCAATTTCCGGAGTTACCGTATTTGGTAATCTTTTAATTGTTGGAGGTATTCTAACATTTATGAATATGTATTTATTCACGCCAGGAACCAAAAAATTTCAAGAAAATGCGCTTCCAAAAATGGAAAATTGGTACGAGAGATTTTTAAAAAAATGTATGAACTCTCCGAGAATTATTTTGGTAGGAACTATAGGGTTATTATTCTTTTCTATCTTCTTAACAGTCGTAATTCCACCAAAAGTATTGTTCTTTCCAGAGAATGAGCCTTTGTATGCCAATGTATACATAGAAACTCCAATTGGAACGGATATTAAAGTAACAGATAGAATTACTAAGGATGTAGAGGCAATAATTGATTCTACGGTTTATCAAAAATACAAAGACTGTAATTACTTGGCAGAAGAAGATTCTGCTGGAGTGAGTATTGAGGTAGAAAAGCCTTTTATTTCTTCTATTCTGGCGCAAGTAGGAGAAGGAACATCTGATCCTGCAGCAGGACAAATGGGAGGTGGAAGCACCCCACACAAAGCCAGAGTTGCAGTACAATTTGCAGATTTTGAGCACAGATTCCATCCAAAAACAGGAGAATTATTGAGTTCTCAAAAGGTATTGGATGAGTTACGAGAAGCATTGAAAGGAAAATTCACAGCTGATGTGAGTATTGTAATTACAAAAAATCAAAACGGTCCGCCACAAGATCCACCAATTAATATTGAAGTTTGGGGTCCTGGAGATTACGACCAAACGATTGCAAAATCTCAAAAAATACTAAGAAGTTTAACTGATGGGAACGTCAGAGGAATTGAAAAACTTAGATTGGATGTGGAGACTGGGAAACCAGAATTACTGTTGGAAGTAGACAGAAATAAAGCAATTCGTTTTGGGCTTTCTACTCAGCAAATTGGTTCTACAATTCGTACAGCAATTTTTGGTAGTGATATTTCAACTTTCAAAAAAGAGGACGAAACCTATGACATTAACATCAGGTTGAATAAGGATAAAAGAAATAATATTGACGAGATATTGGATCAAAAAATCGCTTTTAGAAACAACAAAGGAAAATTATTAAATATCCCAATTAGATCGGTAATTAAGAACACAAAAGAACGATCTACATATGGTTCTGTAATAAGAAAAGACTTAGACCAAGTGGTAACAATATTTTCTGATGTGACTTCGGAAGCCAATGGGAATGAAGTAGTTGCAATTCTTAAAAAGAATCTAGAAAAATGGAAAAAAAGTGACGAAGGAAAAGCATTTACTGCAGATGGTTACGAATTTAAATTTACTGGAGGACAAGAACAGCAAGCCGAAGAAATGAGCTTTTTAGGAGGTGCTTTAATGTTCGCTTTGTTTTTGATTTTCTTTATAATCGTCATGCAGTTCAACTCTTTCTCTGCACCCATCATTATTCTATCAGCAGTATTGTTGAGTTTGATTGGGGTATTCTTGGGATTATTAATTTCAGGTAGTGATTTTGTTATCATTATGACAATGATTGGAATAATTTCCTTGGCAGGAGTTGTAGTAAATAATGCTATTGTATTGCTAGATTATACCAACTTGATACGTGATCGTAAAAAAGAAGAATTAGGATTGGGTGAAGACGAATGGTTACCAAATAAGTTAGTGCTAGAATCTATCATAGAAGGAGGGAAAACAAGATTACGTCCCGTTTTGCTTACAGCAATAACTACTGTACTTGGTCTATTACCAATGGCAATTGGGCTTAATATTGATTTTATTGGATTGCTATCCAAATATGATCCTAACATTTATTTTGGAGGAGATAACGCTATGTTCTTTGGTCCATTGAGTCAGACTATTATTTATGGATTAACATTCGCAACTTTCCTTACTTTGGTTTTGGTGCCAATTATGTATTATTTATTGTACCGTATGAAAAGAAATATCTACGATAAATCGGATTGGAAAAATGAGGGTAATTTAATAGAGCAAGAAGAGCAAGATTTATTAGCTGAATAATTAAGCTTAGTTAATTTAATAAAAGCCAGATGATTGAATAATCATCTGGCTTTTTTTGTGAATATGAGCTTTTAACTTTTTTATTATTCTTAATATTGTGCCCTAAAACTAATCGTATGAAAAAACTAATATTCTTAATAGCAATTATAAGTATTTCTAGCTTTTCTTTAGCTCAGGACACAATAAAACCAGGGACTAATCAAAGTACCGATCCTAATTTGGTACCTTCATTACAATTAATAAACCGAATTCCAATTCAAGTTTTAGAGGAATTTTCTGTTGCTTCAGATAGAATTTACACTTCTTATCCAAGAGAAGGAAAATCTGTATTGATTATTAGTGCGGAGGAAATGAAAAATACTTCTGCAGTAAGTATTAGTGAAATATTGGTACAATATGCTGGTATTGATATTCGCCAAAGAGGACCAAATGGAGTTCAAGCAGATGTAGGAATAAGAGGAAGTACTTTTGATCAAGTTTTGGTATTGATAAATGGTGTAAGAATGAGCGATCCTCAAACAGGGCATCATTCGCTTAATATTCCTGTAGATATTTCTGCAATAGACAGAATAGAAGTGATAAAAGGAGCAGGAGCAAGAGTATATGGGCAAAATGCTTTGGCTGGTGTAATTAATATTATTACCAAAAATCCAAAAGATACTTTCGTTTCTATTAAAGCAGTAGGGGGTGATTTTAATTTATCAGATGTAACGGTTGCAGCTGGATTTAAAGGAAAAAATTCAAGTAATCTAATCTCAATCAATAACGGAGCTTCTCAAGGATATAAGTTTAATACGGATTACAATATTACCAATGCTTTCATAAGCTCGGAGATAAAGTTATCGGGTTATGATAATGAGCCTACAATAAATGTTACTCTAGAAAATGCTTATGGATTAAAACCAATTACAGAATGGAAGACTAAACTTACCTTAATGGGTGGTTTTACCGAAAGAAAATTTGGAGCAAATGGATTTTATTCTTCACCACTATTTAAAGATCAATACGAAGAGATTCAAACTTCTGTAGCTTCTGCTAAGTTATCGTTTTTTAAATCTTACAATACTAAATTTAACGTAAGTGCCTATTGGAGAAGGAATCAAGATGAATATGTCTTTTTAAGATTTCAACCAGAGGTTTTCAGAAACATGCATATTAACAATACAGGAGGAGTTAATTTTAACATGAAGAATAATAACAAACTGGGTCAAACTGGTTTTGGAATAGATATTAGTCAAGTTTGGATTCAGAGTAATAATTTAGGAAAAAGAGAAAGAAAAATACAAACAGCTTTTTTAGAACATAGATTTAATTTCTTTAAAAATAGATTGGCTGTAACACCTGGAGTTCAAGCTAGTTATTTTTCTGATTTTGATGGAGTTATTTTACCAGGAATTGATTTGAATTATCGTGTAAACAATGATATTAATCTATTTGCAAATGCTGGATATACATACCGTATACCTACTTACACAGATTTGTTTTATGTAGGTAGAACCAATATTGGGAACCCGAATCTTAATCCGGAAATAGCTCTTTCATATGAAGCTGGAGCTAGATTTTACAACAGAAACATAACTTTACAAGCAAGTTACTTTGTTCGTGAAGGAAATAACATAATCGACTGGACTAGACCTGACGCAAGCTCTCCTTGGCAACCAAATAACTTGATAAAGCTTAATACTAGTGGAGTTGATTTTGATGGGCAAGTAAAAATTCCTTGGACAAAATGGGTAAGTAGAATAGGATTTGGATATACATTCCTTGATCAAGCAACTACAGTAGATAATGGTTTGTTGTCTTTGTATGCTCTAGAAAACTTAAAGAATCAAGTTACTTCTTTGATAGTTTTTAAATACCATGAAAACATAAGTCATTCATTCAACTACCGTTATTCGGACAGAGTGAATTTAGATGATTATTCTATCGTAGATACTAAGTTGTCTTATAATAATGGTAAGCTACTTGTTTACGGAGAGATTTCTAATTTACTTGATCAAAAATATCAAGAAACAGACTTGGTAATTATGCCAGGTAGATGGTTTAGGATTGGAGTAGGGTATACGTTTACAAAAAAGTAATTACTCTCTCAAGTAAGAGATTAATCCTTCTTTTTTGGTAGTAGCTCCAATGTAGCCCATTCCTTTTTGGTAATAAAATTTGAATTTACCATTGTCAAATTTGGCTTCAATAACCATTAAGTCTGTAAACTTTCCATATGGGGTTTCCAAAGTACCATTGAAACTTGTTATTTTATGAAGCTTAGGTTTTATAGATGGTCCCAAAGTTGCATTTTTCTTAAAACGATTATTATACCTAACGTATTCGTGATTGTCTTCTTCTTTCTGATATTGGTAAACTACTCTGTTTTCTTCTCTTAAATAGAGTAAATCCTTTTGCCCATTTTTCCATTCTTGCTCAAATACCTTATATGTTTTATTATTGAATTTTTTTTCACCAATTTGTCTTTCAATGTATTGAGTGTTAAACCACCTTACTTTTTTTTCTTTAATAGTAAGAGGGAAATAACTTTCAGAATCATCTATTTCATTCACTTTGCTCGAAAAGCTAAGTAGGAATAGAATTGATAATAAAGCAACTACAGATTTAATTAAAGTAGATTTCATAAAATTCGTTTTTTAATATCATTACGAATATATCGAATCCAAATTAAAACGATTAACAGCAAGTAACTTTATTCCTTTGTTTTAGCCAAATTCGTTTACCAAAAGGAAGTATAAGGACAAAATGTATAATAGCCATTAATACAGCTCCAGGTATAGCCTGGACGGATACAAAATCGAATACTTCTTTGGCAGAACTAGGTATAAAAGTCTCACTTAGCATCATTCCAGTTTCTGTAATACTAACCTTTGTAGCTAATACTAATATGATTGCAGCAAAATGAAATCCGTTTGCAAAAAGATGAGTTATGTATTCCCATTTTGGTAATCCACCAATGCTCTCACGAGAGTCTGTTTCAGAAAAAGCATCAACTCCTAGAGTTATTAAATCTACACCAACTAATGCAATTCCAATCCAGAAACTAATAGGATCGTTATTGATGACTAATAACCAAACTATTAATGGAAAAAGTATAGCTCTAATCGTATGCGTTTTATGCTCAAAATAACTCTCTTCTCTGGTGTGTAGTTGGTATTTCCATACATGAAGGTAAATTCCATCATACATAGCCAAAAGCATAAATAGTGCGATACAAGCTGTGATTAAATAATATAAGATATCCATAAGTATTTTGTTTAATTGATTTAAACAAAAGTCATACTTACAGTTCTATTAAAAATTGACAAATGTCAATAAATGGAATTAACTAATTTTCGCTCTTATTCTACTTAAAGTTTCAGGAGTTATTCCTAGGTAAGAAGCAATATGATAATTAGAAACTCTTTGAATAATATGAGGTTCTTTATCAGTAAGGTTTTGATATTTTTCTAGAGCTGTTTCAAAACTTAAAGAATTAGCTCTTTCTGCTAATCTTATACATTCTTGATTAGTTAAGGTTAACCTAATTTTGTTCCATTCAGGATTAGAAGTAATTAGTTTGTTTAAATTATCAAAGGATAAAATTAATATTTCAGAATCCTCTAATGCCTGGATATATTCGTTAGTAGGAGATCTATTTACAAAGCTTTCAAATGAAGACATTACACCATTCTCAATGCAAAAACAAACATTTAGTTCTTCTCCGTTTTTAAGTTTAAAAATCCTGTAAATACCTTTATTGATAAAAGCTATGTGGTTACACACCTTTCCCTCTTTTATAAAATAGTCGCCTTTTTTTATTTCCTTAATCTCAACTAATGACATTGCAGTTTCTAAGTCAATTTCATTGAAAGAAGCTATTGATTTTAAGTAAGTTGTAAAGCTTTTGAACTCAGGACTCATACAGTTTCTGCTATTTTTTTCAGTGAATTTATCAACTCTTCTACAGAATTCAATGTATTCAGCTTTTCAGGCGAAATAATTAATTCAAGGCTGTTGTTTTTTACTTCGAACACAGCAGGATATTTTTCTTTAGGATATACTTCCTCAAACTCATCAATATGAAGAAATTCTAATTCTGAGTTAGAATTATCTCTAAACTCAGTCCATTCTTTCTTTTCACTTAAAGCACCATGAGTTAGCTTACAAAGACTACAATTATAAGTTTTAGGACTTAGTATTTTATGAGCAAAATCAAAACTAGCGTTAATGATATCTGATTTTGCATTGTAAACGAAAATAAGTTTTTGTGTCATTATTTCAATATCTTTGAGATATGAAATTTACACTTTTTTTATCGGTTGTGTTGATAGTTAGTCAACTTTCTGCTCAAAATTCGGAGAATGATTTTCAATTTCCTTTCTCAGTAATGGTGGTTGACGGAGTTCAAGTTGCTAGCGATTTTTTTGTTATTAATTCTATGATATACGAGAAATATACAGAGCTCAATGAAATGATGTATAGCAAGTATAAATTTAATTTAACCACTAAAGAAAAAGCCCAATTCAAAAATCATTCTTATTACAATAATCCTTATTGTAATCTATTTAATAATAAAAGGGCAAACTTTAAATACTCAATTAAGCAAATTGATATTAAAGCAAAGAATAATTTTCCTTTTGAAAAAGGTTCTATTAAGATTTTGAAGTTTCATAATGACACTGGTTATTTTAATCTTGGAGACACTATTTACAGTCCTGATTCTATATTTAATGTAAAATCAAGTTTTTTATCTATTATTAAAGAGGCTTTAAATTTGGGAAAATTAACAGTTTATGAGCCCAATATTGAATATAATAATTTAAAAAAGCAGGATGATTTAATAAAGAAAATTGACACTAATTTTCATAGAATTAGATATATAAGGGTTAAAGAAGCAGTCTATTATGATTATTCCACTCATTGTTATAAGCCTTTTATTCTGGCAGTAGGATTACTAATTGATGATAAACAATTTTGGTTTTATGGTCCTGAATTAAGAAGGGTTTTAACGCTTTATTCAGTTGATAGATATTCCTATAATTATTATGATTATTGGGATAAAATTTTGGAAAACGGCATGTACGAAAGCAAAATAATTTATGAATCGAACACACAAATTCATCAAGAATTACAAAGGTTCCCTGATAATGATATTAATAATGGACTCCACAGAAATGAATACGATTGTTACTGGAACTTACACCAATTAAAGATTGCTCATTTCAATAAAGCTAATATTCAATACCCACATAGGTATACAATTTCACCACAATTAAATGGAACTATAGACTACAAGGATTCACTTCATAGAGTAATTTTAAAAATTGAATTTGATCACGGAGTAGCAAATGGAAGCTATTCTTCTTTTTATACAAATGGAAAAAAGAAACAGACAGGAACTTTTATTCACGAGAAAAAACATGGTGAATGGATTTCGTATTATCCTTCAGGAAATCTAATGGCTAAGAGGAATTTTTCTTATGGGCTCCCAAAAGGAAAGCAATTAGTTTATTACGATACAAGAAAGGTCTTAATGAAATATAACTACGAAAACGGAATGCTAAATGGAGATTTTATTCGTTTTGATGAGAAAGGTAAACTGTTAGAAAAAGGAACCTTTAAAGACGATTTAATAATAGGAGAGTGGGAAGTAAATTACCATATTCCAGATCATTACATGAAACTAATTACAGAAAACCCAGATTACGGATGGGAGTTTCCTGTAGATGAGATTAAGAATCAAACTCTATCTTACAAAGTAGAATTTGAGCAATATAATAGAGGGATTGGATATTACGAACGAGGAGTTCGCTTCAAACAATAACCTTTATTTTTCTTCGAAATACTTTTGATAAGGAGCTTCAACAACTAAATCCCCTCGTATTACATAATTTAAATCCAATTCGTAATAGTGAGCCTTATTCACACCATCTTTTTGCCACTCTACAAATTGCTTGTAGCCAATCGTTTCGCCATTATCAATTACAGGTTTAAGTTGAGAATATTTGATGATGGTAACTTCTTTTCCAAACTCTCTTACCAATTCATTTTGAATAATAATTCGTGACAATTTAGTTGTATCCATAAACCCATATCTACTAATTACACCATAAGTTGATAAAGTTGTTGCCATAGTCGATTCTCTATCAATCGTATCATTTAGTACCAAATCATTCAAATAAGTAAAGCAATCTTTATTTTCCTTATTGTTATCAATAATTAATGGAGATCTTCTATAATAGCTGTAAAACCAATCATACTCAATGTTTACAAACTCATATTTCATTAGTTTGGTAACATCTTTTACTTTACCGTCTGGGTAAAGTATAAAATCGAAATAGTATAAGTAATTAACTCCCTCATCTTTTACAACAAAATAATGCTTGATATCATAAGTAGAAAATACTTTTTTGGCTTTTACAGAGTCTACTTTAGATTTAATTTTTATTTCGTATTCCTTCAGAAGTGTATCGGTAAGCTTATTGCTTTTTCTTAATTCATCTACCTCCATTTTTAATACATCCACTTCCATAATTTCTGGAGGAGTAATTTTAAATAAAGGCTCAAACCCGAAAGGCTTGTATTTTTCTTTGGTAAATATTTCTGTAAGGTATTTTTTAACAGCATCTTCAGCTCTGTCTTGAGCATTTCTCTGACTTAATCCGTTTACAGTAATAAGTACAAAAAGTATTAAAAGTATTTTCTTCATTGGTTAATTGATATTTTCATAAAAATAAAGGCAAAAAGCATTCCAAATTACCCAAACAACTCATTAAATCTAAAACTTTCATCTAAACGAACACCTCTATCGGTTTGCTTAACTGTGCAACACTCATTTACGAAGTCATGCTCCAAGAATAATACAAATTCTTTTTCAGCAGCTTCTTTCAAGAATTTCTCTTTTTCGGTCATTGTAATTAGTGGGCGAGTATCATAACCCATTACATATGGTAAAGGAATATGCCCAACAGAAGGAAGTAGATCGGCCATAAAAACTATTTTTTTTTCTTTGTGAGATATTACCGGAAGCATTTGACTTTCGGTATGCCCATCCATAAAAAACATATCAATATTTGGAAATACGTTTGTAGTGAAATCTCCAACTCTGTCAATAAATTTAAGTTGTCCACTCTCTTGAATTGGCATGATGTTCTCCTTCAAAAAAGAAGCCTTCTCTCTTGGGTTTGGTTCAGTTGCCCATTTCCAATGTTTTTCATTACTCCAAAAAGTAGCATTAGGAAACCTTGGTTCGTACCGTTCTGTTTTTGAATTCATTCCTATAGCTCCACCACAATGATCAAAGTGAAGGTGAGTTAGAATTACATCAGTAATTTGATCCATTCCAAATCCTAAAGCTTCAATAGACTTTTGTAATGTATCTTCTCCAAATAAATAGTAATAGCTAAAGAATTTTTCACTTTGTTTATCTCCAATTCCAGTATCAATTAGGATCAACCTGTCTTCATCTTCTATAAGCATACACCTCATAGACCAGTTACACATGTTGTTATCATCTGGCACATTGTTTCGCGACCAAATTGATTTTGGAACAACACCATGCATGGCTCCACCATCTAATTTAAAGTTACCTGTGTTTATGGGATATATTTTCATAATTACTTAAATTTATTATCTCTGTTAAAGGTAGAATAAATATGTAATTTTAACAATGTTGGTTCGTCATACATCTTGTATCAAAAACTAGTAACTTTAACCAAAATATCAAAATTATGAAAGCTATTATATATTTAATCTCGTTAACATTCATGCTAAGTTGTGCTCAAAACAAAGCATCAGTTTCAGCTCCAGAAATTTCTGAGCCTGTTGTTGAAATTGAAAATTCTCAAGTTTCTAATCCAACCATTAATAAAGATTCTATCAAGGATTTTACTAATTTGTTAGAAGCTAAATGGAAAGAGATTTTAACAGATCAAGAGTATTATGTTTTAAGAAAAAAAGGAACAGAAAGGGCTTTTTCGGGGAGTTTATTAAATAACAAAAAAGAAGGAACTTATGTTTGCTCTGGTTGTGCGACTCCATTGTATAAATCTGAAACAAAATTTAAATCTGGAACAGGATGGCCTTCTTTTTATGATATTATTGATGAAAATGTATTAAGTGTTGTAGATAATTCTTACGGAATGAAAAGAACAGAAGTAGTTTGTGCTACTTGTAAAGGACATCAAGGCCATGTTTTTAATGATGGTCCAAAACCAACTGGTTTGAGGTATTGCATTAATTCTGTTTCTATAAAATTTATTGAAGATTAATTCATGAGTCTAGTTTCTATTCAGTCTTTAAAAAAGAAGTTAAATGAGCCGTTACCAGGAATGGATGCTCATTTAAAAATGACTCCTTACCGAAGATTAATTAAAGTAATTCCTGATGATAGGAGAGAAGGAGCAGTGCTTTTATTGCTGTATATGAAAGATGGAGAATTGTTTTTTCCTTTAATACAAAGGCATGAATATAAAGGGGTTCACAGTAATCAAGTTAGTCTTCCAGGTGGTAAAGTAGAGATAGGTGATGATAACTTATTACACACTGCAATTCGTGAAACGGAGGAAGAAATTGGTGTTCCTAGAAAACTGATTGAAAATTTTGGAGCTTTAACTGAGCTTTATATTCCACCTAGTAATTTTATGGTTTCACCATTTGTGGGATTTATTTCTGGTGAGCCAACTTTTGTAAAAGAGGAAAGAGAAGTGAAAGAAATATTGGAAGTTTCTCTTTTAGATTTTTTAGAGAATTCTCCAATAAAAGAAACGGAAGTTATTATTGGTGATGGTATCAAATTAAAAACTCCATATTTCGAATTAAACAATAAAGTAGTTTGGGGTGCTACTGCAGCAATCCTTCAGGAATTTAAAGAGATTTATCAGTAGGATTTAATGAGCAACTTGTTTGTTTTACCTTTTAAAAAAACCCTAATTAAAATTACTAAAAATCTACTTTTAAAATTGCATTTTTAGTGCACTTTTTTCTATATTCGCAAAGCAATACAAAAATGCGAGAAGGAACGAATTAATAAAGAAAAAAAACAGAATAAAACTATGAGTGAAACAGCTAAATTCATTTTGAACGGAGAGACATATGAATTCCCAGTAACTGAGGGTTCAGAAAATGAAAAAGGTATTGATATATCTAAATTAAGAGCTCAATCTGGATATGTAACTTTAGATCCAGGATACAAAAACACAGGTGCTACAGAAAGTGGTATTACGTTTTTGGATGGAGAAAAAGGAATTTTAAGTTACAGAGGATATTCAATTGAAGAATTAGCTGAAAAGTCTACTTTTTTAGAAGTAGCTTATTTACTTATTGAAGGTGAATTACCAAATAAGACTCAATTAGAAGAATTTAACGAAAATATCAGAAAGCATACTCTAGTAGCGGAAGACATGAGAAAGTTTTACCAAGCTTTTCCTCACCATGCACACCCAATGGGAGTTCTTGGTTCTTTAGTTAACTCATTATCTTCTTTTTATCCTGAGTCTCAAGATCCTAACAGAGGAGAAGATGCTGTAGATTTAACTATTTATAGATTAATAGCAAAGATTCCTACTTTGGCTGCTTGGTCGCATAAAAATGCACAAAGACATCCAGTAGTTTATCCTAAGAACGAATTGAACTACAGTGAGAATTTCTTGCAAATGATGTTCTCTGTTCCTTCTGAAGATTATAAAATTGATCCAGTTGTAGCTAAAGCTTTAGATTTATTATTCATCTTACATGCTGATCACGAACAAAACTGTTCTGCATCTACAGTAAGAATTGTAGGTTCTTCTCAAGCTAACTTATATACATCAATATCTGCAGGTATTTCTGCACTTTGGGGACCACTTCATGGTGGAGCAAACCAAGCAGTTATCGAAATGTTAGAAGATATCAAAAATGACGGTGGAGATGTAACTAAATATTTAGATAAAGCAAAAGACAAAAACGATCCATTTAGATTAATGGGGTTTGGACACAGAGTTTACAAAAACTTTGATCCAAGAGCTCGTATTATCAAAAAGGCTTGTGATGATGTATTAGATGCTTTAGGAATTGATGATCCAGTTTTAGATATCGCTAAGAAATTAGAGACAGCTGCACTTGAAGATCCTTATTTCGTAGACAGAAAATTATATCCTAACGTAGATTTTTACTCAGGAATTATATACAGAGCAATAGGAATACCTACTGAAATGTTTACAGTAATGTTTGCTATTGGAAGATTGCCAGGTTGGATTGCACAGTGGAAAGAAATGATTGAAACTAAGCAGCCAATTGGTCGTCCAAGACAGATATATACTGGAGCTAACGCTCGTAACTATGTTGAATTGAGCAAGAGATAATCATGCAAAAAGTAGTATTACTTGTTGGAGTATTTCTTTTAACTATTGCTGTTTCTTGTAGCAATAGCATAAAACCAGAGACAAAAGCCACAGAGCCTATGTCAATGGAAGAAATTGTAAAAGCTCACACTCAAGAATATTGTAAATGCATGGAGCCTCTCAAGCCTTTTGTGGATAGAGTAAATCAATCACAAGATTCAATGGCTATGAATGAGTATCAAATGGCTCAACAGAGATTCAAAACTTGTTTTGATCCAACTGGCGAAAAGAAAGCTTATAGAGATAGGTTATCGCAAGAAGATAAGAATAAACAGAAAGAATTATTCAATACCTATCGACTAGAACTTTGTCCAAACTTTTAAAACTAAAAAAGACCTTCATTTCTGAAGGTCTTTTTTTTTAATCATTTTTTTGTCCGGGTATAAATCTTTTTTGCTTCTTCAGCTTTTTCTTCAAGTCAAAAAATGTTTTGTCAATAGATATATAATCTCCATTTGGAGCAGGCCCATTTGCAGGGGCGCTAACAATCTTTCCTTCAGCATCTATTAATACATACTGTGGAGCATTAAATACTTCGTAGTTGTCTAGTAAATTAGCATCACCACCATAGTAAAGCATTGTCCAATCATAATCAGGATGAGAAGCAACAAAATTATTGAATTTAGAAACTTTACTATCTATATTAATACTTACAAATTCTACAATATCTCCGTATTCTTCTTTCATAGATTGAAATAGCTCCATTTCAGCTTGGCTATCTTTATTCCACACTGCCCAAAAATTAATGTATACATATTTCCCTTTAAATGATTCAAGAGTTACTCGTTCACCATTTTTATCTATAAGTTCAAATGGAAATGCTTGTGTTCCTGGCTGAAGCCTAATAAGTTTGTTTGTTACGTTTGTAATTAAAGTATTTAATTCTGGAGTAGTTGTCACTGATTTTAATTCTTGCAACACATCAATCATAGCATTTGGATCGTATTGCACATCATAGAATAGGGTGTACAAGTTTTCTGCTACAACAAGTTCTCTTATAGATTGCATCTTAAAGAAATAGTCTTTATTAAGCATGGTATCCATACTCACATAACTTGGAGAAGTTGTTAGTGAGGTATTAATTGCTGTTCCAGTCTTTCCAATCTGGTTTTTAAGTGCTTTTTCATAAAAGTTCATCAAAAACTTCATCTGTACAGGATGCTGGTAATCTATCTTTCTATTAATGATGTATTTATTGTAAACACTTATTTTATTTATTTTTTGATAAGATGAAGGAGCTACGAGTTCCATATCAGCAATACTATAAGTAACATACTTCTCGAAAAAATCATTTTTAACTAATCCAAATGTATCCAACATGGCTCTTCTAAAAGTATCTAGTTTAGAGTGGAATAGCTTCGTTCCAACTTTATACCTGTTTTCAAGTAGGAATTGATCATAGTTTCTATCGAACTCCATGATATATCCATTAATATCATTGTCAGGAATTGTCTTAAAAACTAAATTCACATTGTTTCTAGTTAACTTGTAAGTTCCATCCTCAGAAATAGGAGGGAAGTAAACAGAATATTCTTGATTAGGGTCTAAATAAATGATACCTATTAAGTAATCTATTTGGATAATAGTTTGCTTAGTTTTCTTTAAGTCGATATTAAAATTGAATTTTCCTTTATCATCAATTATTGTAGAGCTAATTATTTTGAAATCTTTAGTAACATAATCAGCATACTCAACCAAGTTAGCTGTTTTACCAGCAAACGAGCTAATGGTTATTCCTTTTATCTCAGTAGCTTTTATTGATAAAAAGCAACCTATTAAAAGGAAAGTTAAGAATATGTTTTTTTGTTTCGTCATTATTTAATGATTAGGCTATCTGGTAAAAACTGAGAGGCATCTCCGTTATTTTTTATTATATCACGAATTATAGAAGAACTTATTACTGATAGTTCGGCAGAGGTAATTAAAAACACTGTTTCTAAATCTGGTTGTAAATCTCTATTTATTTGCCCAATAGCTCTTTCGAACTCAAAATCTGCCGAAGTTCTTAGGCCTCTAAGCATAAAATTTGCTTCGCTTTTTTTACAATATTCGGTGGTTAAACCCTCATAGTTTTCCACTTTTATTCTTGGCTCATTAGCAAATGTTTGCTTTATAAAATCCATTCTCTGTTCTAACGAATACATATATTTTTTAGTGGAGTTGGTTCCAATAGCAATAATGATTTCATCAAATAACTCTAAACCACGGAGTACAAGTGCTTCGTGACCTTTGGTAATTGGATCAAATGATCCTGGAAAAATAGCTTTTTTCATTAGTAAAGTTTTAACGCATTGTGTTATGCAATAGACTTGCCAAACTTACGAAAAATAGCTCAATGGGATTGTAAAGAGTCTTAGTTACTGAAAAGGTATTAAATACAACAAATGATAATTGTGGTAAACGATAAAATTATTTTCAGTAAATTCGAATATGAAAAATCATTTTTTAACTCTGGTATTCAGCATAATAACCTGTATTTCTTTTTCTCAATTAATATCTCAGCAATCTATATTTAGTTTTGATATTACTAAATCTATTCTTCCTAGCCTCCAAAATGTGGGGAGTACAAGTGGAATTCCAACCACAGTGATTACTGGTAATTATGTCCACTATCCTAGGCTTACTTTTGGATATAATAGGCTAATATTAGATAAAGTTATGTTGGGAGTTGATGTAGGCTTTGGAAATAAAGCTACTTCCTTTTTATATCAAATGAGTGAGGAATATAGTTTTTTGGAAGTTCGTC
>Ga0075469_10000059_pt1 | contig 37424 bp, 35 predicted proteins | sample DEB08_DNA_13_FD_77577 | JGI IMG/M metagenome (GOLD analysis project Ga0075469, IMG submission 77577) | Aqueous microbial communities from the Delaware River and Bay under freshwater to marine salinity gradient to study organic matter... | ecosystem: Environmental > Aquatic > Marine > Coastal ...
TTCCATGTCTTGTATTTTAGCCAAAGTCGCTTTGTGATTCATAGAATCTTCAAAAATATCAGTAACTAAAAGAATGATGTCTGCATCACGAAGCGATTCGCTCACAAAGTTCATCATTTTTTCGTGTAATTTGTACACAGGCTCCAGTACACCAGGCGTATCCGAGTACACAATCTGAAAATCATTTCCGTTTACAATTCCTCTTATTCTGTGTCTAGTCGTTTGATGTTTAGATGTTATGATAGACATTTTTGCCCCTACCAATCCATTCATCAAAGTCGATTTACCGACATTAGGACTTCCTACAATATTTACAAAACCTGCTTTGTGTGCCATTATTATTTAATTATTCTACAAAGAAACAAAGAATTTGGCTTATACCTCTTTTAATTCAGTAAATCTATCAAGTAATATTACTCCACTATTCACTAAATTTCCTACATTTGACCAATGTTATTTCAAGAAGTAATCGGCCAAAATTCTATCAAAGAAAAAATTATTCATACAGTATTGAATGATAGAATATCGCATGCTCAATTATTCCATGGAAAGCTAGGAGCAGGAACGTTTGCAATGGCTTTAGCTCTATCAAGATTTGTTTTTTGTAGTTCTAAAACCAAAACAGATTCTTGTGGAACATGTCCTTCTTGCCTTAAAATTAATTCGTTAACTCATCCCGATTTACACTTTTCATTCCCAGTTCAGTTATTAAAAAACAGAGAAACTGCTGATGATTTTATTGCTCTTTGGAGAGAAATGATTCTTGCAAATCCTTATTCTAACGAACAGGATTGGTACGCTAAGAATGATAATGAGAATAAAAAGGGGATTATTGGAGTAAAAGAAAGCGAAAGCGTTTTCAAGAAACTCAATATGAAATCCTACGAGGGTGGATATAAAATTTGCATTTTTTGGTTGGCAGAAAATATGAATACTCCAAGTGCTAATAAACTACTTAAACTCATTGAGGAACCACCAGATAGAACACTTCTTTTTTTGGTAGCCGAAGATATTCAGCAGATATTACCAACTATTCTTTCTAGAACTCAAGTTGTAAAATTCAATACTCTTTCCGAAAAAGAAATGGTAGAAACAATGGTTCGAACTAATGAAGTGACTCAGGATAAAGCAATAGAAATAGCCAGTTATGTAAATGGTGATTATTCGCTTGCTCTTAACGAAATAGCAAAAAAAGAAAGTGCAAATGTCTTTTTTGATATGTTTGTTCAGTGGATGAGGTTGTGCTTTAAAAAAGATGTAGCAGGAGCAGTTTCATTTTCGGCTGATGCTCAAAAATTGGGTAAAGAAAAGCAAAAAGCATTTTTACTTTTTGTTCTTAATATTTTCCAAAAGAGTTTAGTTGGAAGCCATTTAGGAATGGATGCAGTAAAAACATCAGAAACGTACAAAGATTTTATTCAAAAATTCATGCCGTATATTCATGAAAGAAACATTGAATCTTTGCATACCGAAATGTCCGAAGCACACTATCATATCGATAGAAATGCAAACTCCAAAATATTATTCCTAGATCTTTCGTTTACCTTGTTTAAACTGATTAAAAAATAACTCAGTTTTTTATTTTTAAACGAGTGAATAATCGTTTATCTTTGTTAGTCTTGCGTTTTGGTGTGACCAAAATTAACGCAATAGATTTTTTAATAACCTTCAAAAGCCAGTGATAGCTGGTTTTTCTAAATAATATTTTTACAAATGGGATGTTCATCATGCTCAAATAATAAATCCGGAGTACCAAATGGCTGTAAAAGCAATGGTTCATGCGGTACAGGTGGTTGCGATAAAATGTCAGTTTTCGATTGGCTCGAAAATATGCAGTTACCATCAGGTCAAAAACCTTTTACAATTGTAGAAGTTCGTTTTAAAAATGACCGAAAAGAATACTTCCGAAACGATAGTGGTTTATCACTTTACCAAACAGATATAATTGCAGTGGAAGCTGCATCTGGATATGATGTGGGAGTAGTTTCGCTTATGGGAGAATTAGTAAAACTACAGTTAAGTAAAAAGAAAATTACTGACATTAAAGTTTTGCCTTCAATCTTAAGAAAAGCAACTGACGAAGACATTAAAATTTGGCACTCTTCAAGAGAAGAAGAAAAAAGAATTATGCCTCTTGCACGAACTTTTGCAATTGAGGAAAAGCTCAAAATGAAAATCAGTGACATTGAGTTTCAGGGAGATATGAAAAAGGCTACGTTTTATTACACGGCTGAACAAAGAGTTGATTTTAGAGAATTGATTAAAAAATTCTCTTCGGAATTCAAGGTGCGAATTGAAATGAAGCAGATAGGAATGAGACAAGAAGCTGGGAAACTTGGTGGAATTGGATCATGTGGTCGTGAGCTTTGTTGTTCTACTTGGTTAACTGATTTTAGGTCGGTTAATACTTCGGCAGCTCGTTACCAACAATTATCGCTTAATCCACAGAAGTTAGCTGGGCAATGTGGTAAACTTAAATGTTGCCTTAATTTTGAGTTAGATGCCTACATGGAACTAATGAAAACGTTCCCAAAAGCAAATACAACTTTACAAACTGAAGGAGGGAAAGCTCGTCACATGAAAACGGATGTTTTCTCCAAAACAATGTGGTTTACTGTTGAATCTAAAGATAGAAACAATGATTTCATAGGACTTACTGTAGATAGAGTAAAAGAAATTATTGAGATGAATAAAGCTGGTAAAAAGCCAGTTAGTCTAAAAGAATTTGTTGAGTTTGTTCCTGTTGAGGAAGAAAAATATGCTGCTGTAGATGCGCAAGATAGTTTAACGCGTTTTGATAGTAATTTCAGTAAGAAAAAGCGTAAGCCAAACAACAGAAACAAGAACAGGAATCCTAATACCAGAGATAAGAATCCTACTAACGCTAAAAGTACTGTTAACACCAAAGGTCCTTCTAACAACAAGAGTAATCCTAACAAGAACACAAATAAGCCTAATGATAAAAAATAGAACCATATTTTTTGCGCTAGTATCTATGTTGGTTTTGTTACAAGCCTGCAAAGGAGAGGATGTATATTTTCAAAAATTTGAAACTATAGCTGATTCGACTTGGGATAAAGACGAGCCTGTTTCATTTGATTTCGAAATTTTGGATACGAACGAAATCTATGATTTTTTCTTGAATTTAAGAATAGGAAACGATTACGGATACAGTAATTATTTCTCTTTTTGGGAATTAAAATCTCCTGATGGTAGAATAAAAACCGATACAAGTGAGTTTATTTTAGCTAAGCCAAGTGGGCAATGGTTAGGGAATACTGCTAGTGGGACTGTAATAGAGAATAATATGTTTTTTCTTAGAAAGAAATTACCAACAAAGGGAACATATACTTTCACTTTTACCCAAGGTATGAGAGAATCGAAATTAGCGAATATTAAAGATGTTGGACTTAAAATAACTAGGTATAATGAGCAAAAAAAGTAAAGAAAAACCTAAGAAGAAAAAACTGTTGATTAGGCTAGTTTGGTTGGCATTTTTAGGGCCGTTTTTCGGACTATTTATTATGTTATTATTGGCTTATTTTGGAGAAATGCCAGACATAAGTGATTTAGACAATCCTAAAAGTAACTTGGCATCTCAAGTAATAACTTCGGATGGAGTAGTGCTAGGGGAATATTATTTACAAAACAGAACTCACGTAGATTATCATGAAATAAGTAAAAACTTAGTAAATGCACTAGTTGCGACTGAAGATGAACGTTTTTACTCTCACTCAGGAATTGATGCAGAAGCACTTGCAAGAGCAATAAAAGGAATGGGGAAAGATGGTGGAGGAAGTACTTTGTCTCAGCAATTGGCGCTTAATTTATACGGGAGTAGAGCAGGAAGCTTTTTTGGTAGAGTAAAACAAAAATTTGGCGAATGGATTATTGCTGCTAAGCTTGAAAAAAGATATACCAAAGAGGAAATCATGACAATGTATTTTAATAAGGTTGACTTTTTGAATCAAGGAGTAGGTATACATTCTGCATCTAAAATATACTTTAGTAAATCACCTGCGGATCTAAATATACAAGAGGCTGCAATATTGGTGGGGATGGTAAAAAATCCAAACAAATACAATCCTAAAAGATTTCCTGAAAATGCGGTAAAAAGAAGAGAAGTTGTATTGAAACAAATGCTAAATAATAGTTTTTTGACTCGTAAACAATATGATTCGATTAGAGTTTTACCTCTTGGTTTAAATTTGACTTCTGTAGATCATAAAGAAGGAGTTGCTCCTTATTTTAGAGAAAGCTTAAGAGCTGAGCTTAATAAAATGATGGAGGAAAAGAATTATGATGGTGACTTTATTTACATGAATAAAGAAACTGGAAAGCCTTATAACATTCGTAAAGATGGACTTAAAATATACACAACTATTGATTCTAGAATGCAGAAATATGCTGAAGCATCTGTAGAAGAACATTTGGGTGGTTACCTTCAAGAACAACTTGATAAAAAACTTAAAAGCAAATATAATTACCCTAGATATCCCTTTGCAAGGGCGGTTAATGAAAAGGAAGCTGAAGGAATTTTGAATAGAGCTAAAAAGCAAACAATGCTCTATAAAACCTTAACAGGTGCTTCATGTAAAGAGTGTGAACGTCCTGGAACAAAAGAGAAGAAAGGGAAATATATTTGTAATTACAACAAAGAGCATGTAAACCCAAAATTCACTGATGCTGAAATTGATACTATTTTTAACACACCTGTAGCGACTCAAGTTTTTGATTGGAAATCAAAAGGTTACGAAAGGGATACAGTTATTTCTCCAATGAATAAAATAAGATACTTAAAGAGTATTTTGAGATCGGGAATGATGTCTATGGATCCAAGAACAGGATTTGTAAAAGCATGGGTTGGAGGACCTAATTTCAAGTATTTTCAGTATGACATGGTTAGAACAGGAAGAAGACAAGTAGGTTCTACCTTTAAGCCATTTGTCTACGCTTCAGCAATAGATGCTGGTTTAGCAACTCCTTGCGAAGGAATATTGGATATAGAACATTGTGTTCCAGTACCAGATAGACCAACTCAACCTTGGTGCCCTAAAAATTCAGGAGGAGGAATGGATGGAGGAAAAGTTTCAGTAAAATTTGGTTTAGCTGGATCAATGAACAACATTACTGCAGCTCTAATGGCTCGAATTGGGGCTAAAAAAGTGAAAGAAAATGTAGTGAAAATGGGAGTAAATCCAAAGTATGTTCCTGAATTTCCATCAATAGCTCTTGGTACATGTGATTTAACAATATTTGAAATGGTAGGTGCAATAAGCACATTTGTAAATGATGGGTTTTTTATTAAACCAATGATAATTACCAGAATTGAAGACAAGAATGGGGCTGTAATTTATGAGGCAATGCCAGAGACTGAACAAGTTTTTGATGCTAATCTTTCAGCTACTATGGTTAAAATGATGCAAGGAGTTGTGGATGGTGTTACTGATCCTTATAAGAAAAAAACTAATGGAACTTCAATGAGGTTGCGTTCAGGAAGAGCTTATGGGAAATTAAGAAACCCAATTGGAGGAAAAACAGGAACAACACAAAGTAACTCGGATGGTTGGTTTATTGGAATTACTCCAGAACTGGTTTCGGGAGTTTGGACTGGAGGAGAAGATCCTGGAGTTAGATTTAGAAATACTGGTTTAGGGCAAGGAGCAACAATGGCTTTACCAATTTTTGGATATTACATGAACAAGGTATATGCTGATGAATCGATAGATATTTCAAAAGGAAAATTTGTTATTCCTGACAATTATGTAGACGATTATACCAACTGTAATAATCAGCCAACAACTGAACAACCTGATATAGATTACGATAATTTTGCAAATAGCGGAATTGATTAATAAGTAAATAACATGAATAAAAAAGTAGCAAACGTAGAAGAAGCTTGTCAAGGGATTGAAAGTGGAATGACACTTATGTTAGGTGGATTTGGATTGTGTGGAATTCCAGAAAATTCAATTTCTGAATTAGTCAATTTAAATGTAACAGGACTAACATGTATTTCTAATAATGCAGGTGTTGATGACTTTGGATTAGGATTGTTACTACAGAAAAAGCAAATCAAGAAAATGATTTCTTCTTACGTAGGTGAGAATGATGAGTTTGAAAGACAAATGTTAAGTGGAGAATTGGAGGTTGATTTAATACCTCAAGGGTCATTAGCAGAAAGATGTAGAGCAGGGGGAGCAGGAATTCCTGCATTTTATACTCCAGCTGGATATGGAACTGAAGTAGCTGAAGGAAAAGAGGTGAGAGAATTTAATGGTAAACCACATATTTTAGAGTCGGCTTTAACTGCAGATTTTGCAATTGTAAAAGCTTGGAAAGGCGATACTGCAGGGAACTTAGTTTTTAAAGGAACGGCAAGGAACTTTAATCCAATGATGGCAATGGCTGGTAAAATAACTATTGCTGAGGTGGAAGAGTTAGTTGAGCCTGGTGAATTAAATCCAAATGAAATTCATACTGCTGGAATTTTCGTTCAAAGAATTTTTCAAGGAAAAGGGTATGAAAAGAGAATTGAACAAAGAACCGTTAGACCAAAAAACTAAAGAGTTATGCTAAGTAAATCACAAATTGCACAAAGAATAGCTCAAGAGCTTCAAAACGGTTGGTACGTTAACTTAGGAATAGGAATTCCTACCTTGGTTGCTAACTATATTCCTGAAGGAATTGATGTTGAGTTTCAATCAGAAAATGGAATCCTTGGAATGGGACCTTTCCCTGTTGAAGGAACAGAAGATGCTGATTTAATTAATGCGGGTAAGCAAACGATTACAGCATTGCCAGGAGCAGTGTTTTTCGATTCTGCTACTAGCTTTGCTATGATAAGAGGACAACATGTTCAGTTAACTGTTTTGGGAGCTATGGAGGTTTCTCAAAATGGTGATATTGCTAACTGGAAAATTCCTGGAAAAATGGTGAAAGGAATGGGAGGAGCTATGGATTTAGTTGCTTCTGCAGATAATATTATTGTTGCAATGATGCATACCAATAGAGCTGGTGCATCCAAAATACTTAAAAATTGTTCGCTACCATTAACTGGTGTTGGCTGTGTAAAGAAGATTGTTACCAATCTTGCTGTTTTAGAGGTGGTAAAAGAAGGTTTTAAATTAATAGAAAGAGCTCCAGGAGTTTCTGTAGAAGAAATTCAACAAGCTACGGAAGGTGATTTAATTATTGAAGGAGATATTCCTGAAATGAAATTATAGTCTTCTTTTTCTTTTATTTGAAGTGTACCAGTCAAAGTTCTTCTTTGTTATGTTGAACCCAATTATTACTTCATGAGTGTTTCCTAAGTTGCCTCTCAATTTACTTATCGTGATATCATAAGAGTATCCAATTTTTACTGAAGCAAAAGAAACTCCAGCACTAATAACTATATGCTAAGCTGGTTTTTGTCCAATTTGAACCAATTAAATATCCACCTTCAATAATAATGTTATTGGGTATTGAAAGAATAGTATTGGTAAAAAATAACCCAGTAGATAGTTTAAGATGATCTCCTGGTGATGCAATAATTAAGGCATTAGATAAATTTGTTGGACTAAGTTTACTTCCAATTCCTGAGCCTGTTGGCGTTACATAAATAGTATTGCATTGAGAATTTACAATGGTAGAGAACAATAAGAAAAATAAAAGGGCAATTTGTTTTTTAATTATATCTACAATACGCAAAAAAAAAGACAAAGTTGCCGAAACAACTTTGTCTTTGAAATTTGTATTTAGTTTAAAATTATTGCTTTATCAATTTGTGTGCTTGGTCATTTACATAGATAATATATGTTCCGCTAGCTAAATTTGATACATCAATTTTATCAGTAAACTGAAGTGCTTGATCTTCTGTTGTGCTTTGGTAATGAACTTTACCAAGTAAATCAATAATCTTTACATTTAAAGAAGTGGCTTGGTTAAAGTCTACTTCTAATGTAACTTGGTTAGTTGTTGGGTTAGGGTAAATAGATACTTTTTCAATTTTATCTAATTCACTAATTCCTACTAATGAACAGTGCCATCCAATATTATATCCATCTAATTCTAATCCAGCATCTGCATAAAACTCAATAGTTAATGAACCACCAGTTGATACAAGAGGATTTGGAGGTAAAGTAGAGTTACAATATTTTCCAATTAGTGGAGATGAAGTTGAAGCACCATCATAAATTTTCATGTAATCATAGATACAGTTATCTGCTTCTACATCAAACGAATTAAAGTTAAGTACTACGTTCTGAGCTCCTGTAGGAGATATAGTTGCATAAGATGTTTGATTTGGCGAATAATCACCTGTAAGTCCACCATCATCAATTAATTGTCCATCACATGAAACTAAAGTGATTGTTCCGTTAGGAGTCATAGTTACAGGACAAACAGACTTTACAACAATAGTTTGGTAAGTAGTATCTGAACCGTTAGAGTTAGTAGCAATAAGCCTTGCGTTATAAGTTCCACCTGTATTGTAAGTTACTATTGGATTAGCTGATGTTGAGGTAGCTGGTGTTCCTCCAGGGAAACTCCATGTGTGACTTGTAAAGTTGTAACTAGTATTTGTAAATGCTACCGTTTCATTTTTACAAATATTTGTATCACCAGTAGTCATTAATGCCAGTGGTAAAGGAGAAGTGTGTTGTAAGCAATTCCAATCTAATTTAAATCCTGCTTCTTCTTGTCCACCATCCACTCTAAATTTAATTAACATAGTTCCTCCAGAGGAAGTTAATGAAGCTGGTGGAAGATTGTTGTTACAGTATCTTCCAAGTAAAGGAGCTGCTGTAGAGTTTCCATCATATACTTCTAGGTAATCATAATTACATGAAGTTCCTATATCTCCTAATTCTACATCAAAAAATGAAAAATTCAATGTTACGTTAACAGCATTTGTAGGTGCTATTGTAAAGTAAGAAACTTGATTAGCGCTATAGTCACCAGATGCTCCTCCATCATCATACAATGTTCCTGAACATTCATTAGATGAACCCGTACCATTTCTTGCTAAAATAACTGGACATGGTAAAGAAGTGTCAATTCTTACATTGGCTACTTTAATTAAAGTATCATCTCCACAAGTTCCACCATTTGCATATAGTTCAACTGAATATGGTCCAAAACCATAATATGTATGAGTTGGATTAACAGCTGTACTTGTACTTCCATCTCCAAAATCCCAGATAAAAGCAGTTGCATTATTACTGTTGTTTGTGAACGAAACAGTGTGAGGGATTTTACAACCTACACTATCACCAGTTGCAAAAATACTTTGAACTCCTGCAACATAAGGTCCGCCAACTCCTACAGCATACCAAGCATTTGTTGTAGCAATTACTGCTGGTGAACATGCTCCGTATAAATCAGTAGCAGATTTTATTGAGTAAAAACGTGCGTCAGAATATTGTGAGTTTCTTGATAAATAACCAGGAGTTGTTAATGCTCTAAAAGCAATTCTTGAGGCAGTATCCATTCCTAATGCAGAAACATTATAGGCGTTTCCTAAATCATTTGTTCCACTTCCTCCGGTAACCAAAGTATAGAACCAAAAGTTTTGTACTCCACTATTTGTGTGAACTCCACCATTGTCTCCAGTTCCAGCATACCAGTTAGTTCCTAAATATGTGTCCGGATCGTTTCTTGCATTTGGGTTAGACATTGAACGGAAATAACTATTTCCAGTAATGTAAATTTCATCTCCCATTAACCAGTTTGCTAATGTTGGTCTTGACCAAAAATCGATACAAACTCCAAAAATATCTGCAAAAGATTCGTTTAATGCTCCAGATTCGTAGCTGTATACCAAGTTAGCAGTTCGAGAAATTAATCCGTGAGTAATTTCATGTCCTGCAATTGCCATTGTTGTTAGAGGAGAGGTTGTAGTTCCGTTTCCATCACCGTAGGTCATTCTTTGTCCATCCCAAAAGGCATTCACATAATTGGCATCATAATGAATGTAACTTTTCAAGGCAAACCCACTTCCATCAATACTATTTCTTGAATGTACTGTCCAAAAATAATCATAAGTCATTTCTGCTCCCCAATGCGCATCTAAAGCATATTGATCATCATTTGTAGTGGAAGTCCAGTTGTTATCACTATCAGTAAAGTCAACTGCATTTCCGTAAGTTGTACCAGTATTCATATCATAAGTCTCAATTCCATTTCCTCTTCCAGACTCACGTAATCTGTAATTAGTAGGAGTTGAAGAAAACGAATCAGTAACAATTACTCTTGCTCCACTATAACCAGTGCTTCCTATTCCTGTAGCATCAGCATGATGAATAATTGCATTTTTAAATAATACTTTTCCATTTACAGCATCAACATAGTATTCTGCTTTGCTTACTGGTTTGTGAGCATAAATACTGAATTTATATGTTAATCTTAAACCAGCTTTTGTTTCCAATAACGTTAACTCTCCTTCAGGATAAAATGTGGCATTGTTATCATTCATTTCTTTTTTGATGAATAATTCTTCCTCAGCTATTTGCCATTTGTATTGTTCAGCATTTATTGATTTTAAAGCACTCTCTAATGCAGCTTTTTCAGAAAGACTAATATACGAAGAGGATACTCTTCCGCTATAAAGGTTTCCACTTACAGCAACTACTCTTCCATTTTTTAAGTGAATAGCAGCAAAAGATAATTCTAAGGGAGTTCCATTAATTACTTGTTGGTATTTAATGTGAGTGAACCCTAATTGATCGTCAGTTCTTGAAACTTCTTTTAAAGTAAATTTCGTTTTAGAAAAAGTATTCAGTAATTCCTGAATTTCTGAAATATTTGGCTCCAACCCTTTGTTAAATTGAATGAACCCAGGAATAGTTGAATTTTCTTTTAAATTTTCTAATCTGGCTTCAGATAATATACTCGAAATTCTATCAGATTTCTTCTGAGAGAAAGACATTAGTCCTAAGAAAAGAACTGGTAATAGTATTAATTTTTTCATAAGTAATAGTGTAAGTGTATAAAAACGAACAGCAATAAAGATACTTACTTTTTAATCAGTTTGCTGGATAAAATTATTGTGTTGGATTAAAACAATCCGTTTATTTCTGCATCAATATCAGTGATGATTTTTCCTAAATCTTCAGGGTTTTCTTTAAAATTATTGTTGTCTACATCTACAATAATAACTTTTCCGCTTGAGTATGTGCTAATCCAAGCTTCATATCTTTCGTTTAGTTTTTTTAGGTAATCAATCCTAATGCTTTCTTCATATTCTCTTCCTCTTTGCGAAATTTGATTTACCAATGTTGGTACACTTGCTCTAAGGTGAATCAAAAGGTCTGGAGCCGAAATAAATTTTTCCATCAAGTTAAAAAGAGAAAAATAGTTTTCGAAATCCTTAGTAGACATCAACCCCATTTTATGCAAGTTAGGTGCAAAAATGTAGGCGTCTTCATAAATGGTCCTATCTTGAATTACCGTTTTCTCACTATTCTTAATCTCTTGAATTTGAGTAAATCGGCTGTTCAAATAAAATATTTGAAGGTTAAATGACCATCTCTGCATGTCTTCATAAAAGTCATTTAGGTAAGGATTGTTTTCTACATCTTCAAAATGAGTATCCCATTTGTAATGCTTTGCTAGCAGATTAGTTAGTGTCGTTTTTCCTGCTCCTATATTTCCTGAAATTGCTACGTGCATTTTGCCTTTTAATTTTTGTTTGTCGAAAATAGCAAAAATGCCCATTATTATGAAATAAAACAGCATTAAACTTGGCTACTATTTCATAGTTAAACTTTACTTTTTAGGACTTGAATTCAATGTTATAAAGTCTATCTTTATGCCGTGAATTCAACCAAAATAAGTTTTAAAGAGATTAGGATACTCGCAATCCCTGCAATTTTTGCCGGAATTGCCGAGCCAATAATTGGTTTGGTGGATACTGCCATTATTGGAAATTTGGGTGAAACCTCTAATATTTCTCAATCTGCAGTAGGTTTGGGAGCAGGGTTCTATACTCTACTGTTGTGGTGTTTATCGCAAATAAGAACCTCAATTTCTTCTATAGTTTCCAAATACATGGGAGCAGAAAAATTGAGCGATATTAAATCATTGGTTCCGCAAACTATTTTGTTTGGTGCAATGTTGGGAGTTATAGTTGGGGGACTTTCTTTCCTTTTTACAGAGAGTATATTTTTAGATTTTTACGGAGTAAAACCTGAGCAAAGAGAATTGCTAAGTAAATCGATATCTTATTTTAATATTCGAATTATTGGTCTGCCAATTTCTATGATAGTGTATACTGTTTTTGGAGTTTTTAGAGGAATGCAAAATACCGTATGGATTATGTATGCCAGTATTTCTGGAGCAATAGTCAATATGATTCTCGATTATATTCTGGTATTTGGTATTGGTGATTTTCAACCAAATATGGGAATCGAAGGAGTGGCATGGGCAAGTGTATTTGCACAAGTTATAATGTTAGTTATTGTAACGATAATCGCCAAGAGAAAAACTATTTTTGATTTATTTCCAAGAGTTTTTAAACCCAATCCAGAGTTTAAAACCATGTTAATCATGTCTGCGAATATGCTAATTAGGACAATCGCACTTAATTTCACTTTTTATTTAGCCAACAGATATTCTATTTCTTATGGAGAAAACTATTTGGCAGCTCATTCAATTCTGATTAATATCTGGGTGTTCTCTTTCTTTTTTATTGATGGGTTTTCAAATGCAGGTAATGCCATTTCTGGAAAGTTATTGGGTAAAAAAGACTTCAAAGCATTGTCAATTCTTTCCAAAGACTTAGTAAAATACAACCTAATTGTAGCAGGAGTTTTAGCATTAATTTTTGTAGCTCTATATCCTGTCTTGGGTAGTTTGTTTAGTAATAATGAGGAGGTTGTATCTATATTTTATTCAGTTTTTTGGATAATTATTGTAGCTCAATTTATTAGTGGAGTTACTTTTACTTTTGATGGTATTTTTAAAGGGCTTGGTGAAACAGCTTACCTCAGAAATACACTTGTACTAGCAACATTTTTGGTGTTTTGGCCGCTTTCTTATTTGCTCGACTGGTACGATTTTAAACTTTATGGAGTTTGGATATCATTCGTAACTTGGAATATTTTTAGAGGAGGTTCAATCATTTATCTTTTCAGAAAAAAATATTATACCACCTAGATTAATTTAATGTTATAGGTTTTAAATCTATTTCATATCTTTATTCAAAATTTAACTTAAATACAATACCTATTATGAAATTAACTTCTTTTAAAATTGCTTTTACTTCATTGGCATTAGCAGCCACTTTGTTTTCTTGTTCAGTAGTTACAGAAACTGTTAGCTTAGAAACTCCTGCACAAACTTTTGACATTTCTGATATTTTTGAAGGAGGAGGTAACTCTGCAACTCAAGAACTAAACATTAAAGAATTATTGGAGTCTAATCCAATGATTACTAAAGAAAAAATGGAAGAAGCTATTTTGTCTTCTGTTACAATTTCTAAAACTGATTCAGCTGGTTTGTCTGCTGTTCGTGGAGCAAAGCTTTCTTTCTCTTCAGACGACTTGCCAATGGTTGCAGTAGCTAACAAGAATGACATTACTGGAGCTGATAAAGAATTGACTTTGGATATCTTAGACGATACAGAAATTGCGGAATATTTAAATCAAGATGTGATTTATGTTACTTTGGATATTGATTATACTGCCGATCAAGATGAAACTCAAGTAGTTTCAGCATCAATAAAATTTGATGTAGAGGTTGAAGCAGAGGCTAAAGAATAAATTAAATTTAATTAGTTAGAAAAGCAGTCGCAGTTTGTGGCTGCTTTTTTTGTGGAGATAGCTTATGTTGAGGAGTGATGAGTAACAATTAAAACCTATCATCAACTGGCTTCACAAAACCTTTGCTAGTTTCTTCAATAAATTTAAGAATCTCTTCATTACCTTCTTTCTTTTCAGAGGATGTAAGAAAATGCTGTGGCAAAAAGCTCCACTTTTCACTCATTTTATCTTGGTAAGCTTGAATGTTTCCTTCAATATCTCTTGGGTCTAGCTTATCCATTTTGGTAAACACCATTACAAACGGTATTCCGTTATCACCAAGCCATTCCATAAATTCATCATCCACCTTTTGTACATTGTGTCGAGAGTCTAATAATACAAATACGCACATTAGGTTTTCTCTATGTCTCAAATAATTTCTTGTAAAATTCATCCACTTCTGTTTTAAGTGAACAGGAGTTTTAGTAAAACCATATCCAGGTAAATCCACTAAGTACCAATCATTATTGATAATGAAGTGATTTATCAATTGTGTTTTTCCAGGAGTAGAAGAGGTTTTTGCTAGCTTTTTGTTGTTACACATTGAGTTTATTAAACTCGATTTCCCAACATTTGATCTTCCTATAAAAGCATATTCAGGTATTGATGGTTTAGGACACATGTCTACACGTGTGTTACTAATTACAAATTCTGCTGTTTTTACTTTCATTTTTATTGGGATGATTATTTGCAAAGATAGAAGAAAAAATTCCTTCCCCACAATAATCCACTTTTCTAAAAGGGTCTATTTTTGCCATCGAATTTAATCAGTATTCAACATCCGATTGTTAATAGAATGGAAATCTCTCCCACCCTATTTATCAACACTTTTTTTAAGTAAAACCCTTTAAAATCAATACTTTTTGTTTGTAATGAAACTTTTTATGTTTAGTTTCGTTATAAAGTTATTCACATAGTGGTATAATGTGGAGAAATGTGGGATATATTAAATATCTTTGCTTATTAACAATAACTATGTCTTATCTAGGAGAATACATATGTAAACTGGATGCCAAAGGGCGACTCACTGTTCCATCAGGTCTAAAAAAACAATTAGACAATGAAGGGAAGGAAGGGTTTGTCTTGAACCGTGGGTTCGAAGGTTGTCTTGGTCTGTATCCTCACAAAGACTGGGAAGTTGTTGCGAATAAGCTCAATGATTTGAATTTATTCATCACTAAAAACCGAGCGTTTGTTCGAAAATTTCAGAACGGAGCTACTCAATTAGATATGGACGGAAACGGAAGAGTTAATCTTCCTAAAGACCTACTAGAGTATGCTGGAATTACCAAAGAGGTTGTCCTTTTTGCGTATGCCGACCGAATTGAAATGTGGGACAAAACGAAGTATGATGAATTAATGAATGAAGAAATGGGGGACTTTGCAGCACTTGCCGAACAGGTTATGAGTGACAGCAAAGATGATGAAAAACGATAGAGGTTATCATGTCCCAGTTCTTTTAAATAGTTCAGTCGAAGGATTGAACATTGTACCAAATGGCGTATACGTAGATGTAACTTTTGGTGGTGGAGGTCATTCAAGAAAAATTCTTGAATCGCTTGATGAAAAAGGAAAACTTTTCGCTTTTGATCAAGATGCCGAAGCTCACGAAAATTCCTTAGACGATTCTCGATTTACTCTGATAGATCAAAACTTTGCTTTTATCCAAAACTACTTGGCTTTTCACGGAATTGCCCAAGTTGATGGAATACTAGCGGATTTAGGAGTTTCTTCTCATCAATTCGATTCTGGCGAAAGAGGTTTCTCTATTCGTTACGAAGGAGATTTAGATATGCGAATGAATCAAGATCAGGAACTTACTGCAAAGCAAGTTGTGAATGATTACGAAGAAGATAGACTTGAATTTATTTTCAAAGCCTATGCGGATATCCGAAACGCCAGACTTGTAGCTCGAAAAATTGTGGAAGCAAGAGAAGTAAACGAAATCAAAACAACTACTCAGTTAATTGATATCGTGAAGTTGCTTACCACTTTCAAAAAAGAAAATCAGTTTTTGGCTCAGATATTTCAAGCAATACGAATTGAAGTAAACCAAGAGTTAGAAGTGCTAAAAAAGTTTTTAGTAGCTGCTCAGGATGTTTTAAAACCTGGAGGAAGATTGGTGGTGATTTCTTATCACTCTCTAGAAGATAGGTTGGTTAAGAATTTCATCAAGAAAGGAAAGTTTGAAGGAGAAATAGAAAAGGATTTTTACGGAAACCCACTGGTACAAATGAAAGATGTGTCGAGAAAGGCAATTGTGCCTAACGAAGAAGAAATAGAATTGAACTCAAGAGCACGAAGTGCAAAAATGAGAATAGCAGAGAAGTTATAAAATGTCAGATAAGAGAATAAACATATTAAAACCCATTACCGATTTACTATCGGGGAATTTTTTTGGGAAAGAGTTTGTTCAGAAAAATATGGGGTTTGTAGTGTATCTAACTTTTTTGGTGATGTTGTATATCGGTTATGGATACTATGCAGATAAACAAATGAAACGAGTTGCAGAACTCGAAAACATGGAGGAATTAAACTCTAAAGATAATTCTGCAACTAAAGAATTAAACCAAATAAGTCTTCAGTCTAATGTGCTGAAGTTAACAGAAGGAAAAGGTATTGTGGAGCTTAAGCAAGCGCCAATTATTATAAAAGAAACAGAAGTGAATTAGTGAGCGAAACTAAAAACATATCAGTTAGAATTTACTTCGTATACATTGCTGTATTCGTGTTTTCGCTTGCGCTTGTTTATAAGATTTTCTCTATTCAAATGACTGTGAATCCTGATAATAACGCATACATTTCTAGTATTAGTGAAGTTGAGATTGCAGCATCAAGAGGGAATATTTTTGCTGATGATAAAGAGAAAAGTGCTTTAGCAATATCAGTTCCAATTTATGAGATAAGAATGGATTTAGTTTCTGTTAAATCAGAACTATTTAAGTCAAAAGTTGATTCATTGGCTCTTCGATTATCACAAGTTTTTAAAGATAAATCTGAAGGTCAATACAGAAGAGAGTTAAATGATGCTAAGCGAAACAAAAGAAGGTATCATCTATTACAAAAGAAAGTCTCTTACAATGAAATGGTTGAGATAATAAATGCTCCAATTTTAAGAAAAGGACAGTTTAGAGGAGGTAGAATAGTGTTGAAGCAAAACAAAAGAGAAAAGCCTTTTGGAATGTTAGCTGAGAGAACCGTGGGCTATATAAATGCTGAAGGAAATGGAGTTGGTTTAGAAGCTGCTTACCAAGAAAGGCTTAAAGGTGCGCAAGGATTGCAATACATGAAGAATGTAGGAGGAGGAAATAAAATTCCTTTGACAGATGATTATTTAGTTAAGCCAGAAAATGGAAAAGACATTTATACTACAATAGATGTAAACCTGCAAGATGTAGCAGAAAAAGCTTTGATGGAACAATTGGTTTCTCAAAATGCTCAGCATGGTTGTGCTGTATTAATGGAAGTGAAAACCGGTCATATTAAGGCTATTGCAAATATCTCAAAAGACAGAAAGGGAAATTACAGAGAGATTTATAATCATGCAATTGGAACTTCTTCGGAACCAGGTTCAACATTCAAATTAGCATCTGTAATGGTTGCTTTGGAAGATGGGAAAGTAGATATCAATGATTTGGTTGATACAAGAGATGGGACTGTAAAATACTATGATAGAGTTATGCGAGATGCTCACGAAGGTGGGGATGGAGTTATTCCGGTTTGGAAAGCTTTTGCATTATCAAGTAATGTTGGTATTTCAAATATTATAAATGATAATTATAAAAAGAAGCAGTCTAACTTTTTAAGAGGAATTAAAAGATTGGGATTAGGAGATATTACTGGTGTAGAAATAAAAGGAGAAGGAAAGCCTTATGTAAAAACTACAGCTGATTCTACTTGGTCTGGTATTTCTATTCCATGGATGTCTATTGGGTATGAAACGAGATTTACTCCACTTCAAATATTAACTTTTTACAATGCTGTTGCCAATAATGGTGTAATGGTAAAGCCACAATTTGTAAAGGAAATAAGAGATGGTAGCAGAGTAGTTTACAAGTCTAAAGTTGAGGTTCTAAATAGAAGTATATGTTCTAATAAGACAATTAAGGATGCAAGATTTTTACTAGAGAAAGTTGTTTCTGAAGGAACTGCAAGTAACCTCAAAAATTTAGACTTTAAAATTGCCGGTAAAACAGGAACAACACAAGTTGGTTACGGAAAGTCTGATTCTGAAGCTAGCTCTAGAGTAAGGCATCAAGCATCTTTTTGCGGGTACTTCCCTGCAGATAATCCAAAGTATTCTTGCATTGTGGTAGTTGCTGCTCCAACCAAGAGTATTTATGGAAATGTAGTATCTGGAACAGTTTTTAAAGAAATTGCCGAGAAAGTTTACGCTACGGATATCGAAATGGCAAGAACAAATGACCAGTTAGAAAAACTAAATATGCCAGCTTCAAAAGGTGGAAACTTAGACGATTTGACTTTGATATTTAAAGCGCTTAATGTTCCTGTTAAAAATAACAATGGTGACTCAAAATGGATAGCGACTTCTGCTAAAAAAGATAAAGTTGATTTTAATAAAAAGGCTGAGTCTGAATTGCCAAATACTATTGGTATGGGTCTTAAGGATGCTGTTTTTTTATTAGAGAATAAAGGGTTTGCTGTAAGAGTAAATGGAAAAGGAGTTGTAAAAACTCAAACTCAATTAGAGGGGAATAAAAAAGTAATTGTATTGAATTTAGGATAAGAATAAATGAAATTATTAAAAGACATATTGTACAAAGTAAAGCTTACTGGAGTTATTGGTTCTACCAATGCATCAGTAACTGCAATTGCTCTCGATTCGCGTAAAGTGGAACGAAACAGTCTTTTTATTGCCATAAAGGGAACAGCTTCTGATGGTCATGATTTTATTGCTAAAGCTATTGAAACTGGAGCAAAAGCTATAGTTTGCCAAAAAATGCCAGATGATATTATTTCAGGTGTTACTTATATTCAGGTAGAAGACTCAGCAAAGTCATTAGGGTTAATTGCTTCGAACTTTTACCAAAATCCATCAACTAAACTTAAGTTGATTGGGGTTACAGGAACAAATGGAAAAACTACTACAACTTCATTGTTGTATGATCTGTTTACTAAGCTTGGTTACAAAGTAGGATTGGTTTCTACCATTCTATATAAAATTGGCGAAAAAGAAATTAAATCTACTCACACAACACCAGATGCAATTAGATTAAACGAGTTGTTTAGCCAAATGGTAGAGGAAGAATGTGATATGTGTTTTATGGAAGTGAGTTCGCACGCAATTCACCAAGGAAGAATAGAAGGAATTGAATTTGCGGGTGGAGTATTTACAAATATTACTCACGATCATTTAGATTACCATAACACATTTAAAGAATACATTAATGTAAAAAAAGCATTTTTTGATGGTTTGCCTTCAACAGCTTTTGCAATTACTAATACGGATGATAAAAACGGGATGGTAATGATGCAAAACACCAAGGCTGAGGTGATTACCTTAGCTATTAAATCAGATGCTGATTATAGAGCAAAAGTAATTGAGAATCAATTTTCTGGGTTGCAATTAAATATCAATGGAAAAGAATTGTGGGTAAAGTTGATTGGAGATTTCAATGCTTACAACATACTTTCTGTGTACACAGCTGCTTTGCAATTGCATGATGATGAACTAGAGATTTTAACTCAAATAAGTTCACTTGATAATGTAGAAGGAAGATTTGAATACATAAGAACTACAAATAATGTAATAGGCATTGTGGATTATGCTCACACACCAGATGCACTTAAAAATGTGCTGCAAACTATTGGAAATATCCGAACAGGGAACGAAAAAGTAATTACTGTAATTGGTTGTGGAGGTGATAGAGATAAAACTAAGCGCCCACTTATGGCAAATATTGCATGTAAGTTGAGTGATAAAGTAATTCTTACTTCTGATAATCCAAGAACCGAAGACCCAACTACCATTTTGGAAGAAATGCAAAAAGGAGTGGAGTCAATAGATTATAAAAAGACACTAACAATATCTGATAGAAAAGAAGCTATAAAAACTGCCTCGTCCTTGGCAGAACCTAATGACATTATACTAGTTGCTGGAAAAGGACACGAAAACTACCAAGAAATTAACGGAGAGCGATCCTATTTTGATGATCTAGAAATACTTTCTGAAACCCTTAAAATCCTTGACAAATAATGTTGTACTATTTATTCTCATACCTACAAGAAATTGATTTTCCAGGAGCTGGATTGTTCGATTATATCTCTTTCAGAGCTGCTTTGGCTATCCTTACTTCTTTGGCGGTTTCTTTACTTTTTGGAAAAAAACTAATCCAAAAATTAAGAAATCTACAAGTTGGGGAATCTGTGCGTGATTTAGGTTTAGAAGGACAAAAAGAAAAAGAAGGAACTCCAACAATGGGAGGGCTAATAATTATTACAGCTATTTTAATACCAACATTGCTTTTCGCAAAGCTAGATAATATCTACATCATCATCATGTTGATTACCACTGTTGGATTAGGAGCAATTGGTTTTATAGATGATTACATCAAAGTATTTAAAAAGAATAAAGCTGGTTTATCAGGTAAGTTTAAAATAGTTGGTCAGATAGGAATAGGGCTTTTAGTAGCTTGTATGTTAATGTTTAATGACAATGTTACTATTAAAGAAAAAGTTCAGAATGAAGTGTTGGAAGGATTTGTAGCTAAACTTGGAACAGAAGGTCCAGTTACCGTAACAGCTGCAAGAGATACTAGTGCAACTTATTCATGGGTAGAGCACCAATCTACAAAAACTACTTTGCCATTCTTTAAAAATAATGAATTCAACTATCAATGGTTTTTGGGTTGGATGGATAATGATGGAAGAGCAAAATGGGTTTGGTTAATCTTTATTCCTGCCGTAATTGTAATTGTCACAGCTGTTTCAAACGGAGCGAATATGACCGATGGGATTGATGGGCTAGCCACAGGAACTTCGGCAATTGTGGGGGTTACGTTAGCGACTTTTGCTTATGTCTCTGGAAACATAATTTTCTCTGATTACCTCAATGTAATGTTTATACCCAATTCTGGAGAGCTGGTGATTTTCATTAGTGCATTTGTGGGAGCGTGTATTGGTTTCTTGTGGTACAATTCGTATCCGGCACAAGTGTTTATGGGAGATACAGGGAGTTTAGCAATTGGAGGAATTATAGCAGTGTTTGCCATTTCTATCCGAAAGGAATTACTGATTCCTGTTTTATGTGGAATCTTCTTAGCAGAGAATTTATCTGTTATGATACAGGTTGCCTATTTCAAATACACAAAGAAGAAAACCGGAGATGGAAAAAGAGTGTTTTTAATGGCTCCACTTCATCACCATTACCAAAAGAAAGGAATGCACGAATCTAAGATAGTTTCTAGGTTCTGGATAGTAGGGATTTTCCTTGCGATAATAACGATTGTAACACTCAAATTGAGATAAGATAATAATGAGCACAACTAAAAACATAGCAATACTTGGAGCTGGCGAAAGCGGGGTTGGAGCAGCTGTGCTTGCTAAAAAGCAAGGCTTTAGCGTGTTTGTGTCCGATTTCGGAAAAATAAAAGAAAAGTACAAAGCAGTATTAGAAGCTGAAAAAATAGAGTGGGAGGAAGGAACTCACACTTTTGATAGAGTTTTAGGAGCTACTGAAATAGTAAAAAGCCCAGGAATACCTGATACAGTTGAAATAGTAAAACAAGCTCAGGAAAAGTCAATTCCAGTAATCTCCGAAATAGAGTTTGCAGGAAGATACACCAATGCGACTTTGATTGGAATAACTGGTTCTAATGGGAAAACAACTACTACAATGTTGACTTACCACATCCTTAAAAAAGCAGGATTAAATGTAGGTGTAGCAGGAAATGTAGGCGATAGTTTTGCTTACCAAGTGGCTACTAAAGATTACGAATATTATGTGCTGGAGCTAAGTAGCTTCCAGTTGGATGGGATAAAAGATTTCAGGACTGATGTTTCTATTTTATTAAACATAACACCTGATCATTTGGATAGATATGAATACAAATTCGAAAACTATATCGATTCCAAATTTAGAATAACAATGAACCAAACGGAAGAAGATGTTTTCATCTTTTGTAAAGATGATGAAGCCATTTCAACAATTCTTCCAAATAAGAAAATAAGAGCAAAGCAGATCCCATTCTCCATTAAAGAATTATTGGAAGAAGGAGCATATTTAAACAGTAACGAAGAAATAGTATTTAATCATATAAACCACCCCCAAACTATGTCAATACACGATTTAGCATTAAACGGAAAGCATAACATTTACAACTCAATGGCAGCAGGAATTGCTTCTAAGGTATTGGATTTGAGAAAAGAAATTGTAAGAGAAAGTCTTACTGATTTTCAAAACGTAGCACACAGACTAGAACATATTTGCTATGTAAACGGAATCGAATTTATAAACGATTCTAAAGCTACCAATGTGAATGCCGTTTGGTATGCGCTTGAGAGTATCAATAAACCAATTGTATGGATTGCAGGAGGAGTTGACAAAGGAAACGACTACGAAGAATTACTTGAGCTAGTTAAGCATAAAGTAAAAGCTTTAGTATGTATGGGAGTTGATAATTCAAAGCTTGTTGAGGCTTTTGGAGATGTGGTTGATGTGTATGAAACATCATCAGCAAGAGAAGCAGTTAAGTTAAGTTATAAGCTTGCATCAAAAGAGGAATTAGTATTACTATCTCCAGCATGTGCAAGTTTCGATTTGTATGATAACTACGAAGAAAGAGGATTAGAATTTAGAAAAGCAGTAAGAGAATTATAGAATAAAATGAACAACATTTTTAGTAAATATCTAACCGGAGATAAGGTGATTTGGATGATAACAATACTGTTGTCTCTCTTTTCATTGCTAATCGTGTACAGTTCAACTTCGCAACTTTCTTATAAGTTTAGAGGTGGTAATACAGAGGCTTATATTTTAAAACATGCACTAATTCTGGGGGCAGGATTTCTGATTATGGTGTATGTACATAAGTTCAAAATAAACTATTTCTCACGCTTATCTCAAATAGGGATTGTCGTTTCAGTAATACTACTTCTTCTAGTGTTATTACTTCCTTCTGAGAAAGATGCGCAGAGATGGTTATTTGGATTTCAGCCTTCTGATATTGCAAAAATATCATTGATAGTTTACTTAGCAAGACAACTTTCTGTTTACAAAGATCAGTTAAAGAGTTTCAAGGTAATAGCAATAAAAATAATGCTTCCAATAGCTCTTATCTGTGGTCTTATTTTGCCAGCCGATTTATCTACAGCACTTATGTTGTTTGCAATAAGCATGGTCTTGGTGTTTATATCAAGTGTGTCTTTAACCCATATTGGTGCAATTTTAGGTTCAGCAATTATTGGGTTTTGTTTATTGCTTTTATTAGGTACGGCACTGCCAAACTTATTGCCAAGAGTAAGTACATGGAAATCAAGAATAGCAGCCTTTGCTGGAGGAGATGAAGCGGAGAATGCAGCAGATAAAAATTATCAAACCGACATTGCAAAAGCAGGAATTGCAAATGGAGGTTTACAAGGAACAGGACCTAGTAAAAGTAGAGTCAAAAACTTATTACCGTCTGCATGGGCAGATTTTATTTTCGCGATTTTTATCGAGGAATATGGATCTATTTTAGGAGGATTGACATTGATATTATTGTATTTAATTATACTTTATCGAGTCATTATAATAGCAAAAAACTCTAAGAGTGATTTTGGTTCTTACCTCGCTTTTGGACTAGGATTTAGTATTGTGTTTCAGGCATTTTTGAATATGGGTGTAAGCGTAAATTTACTACCCGTTACTGGACAGCCGCTACCAATGATAAGTATGGGAGGAACATCTATTTTGTTCACTTCTATTGCGTTCGCACTTATTCTAAGTGTGAGTAAAGATGTGTTTAACGATAAAAACTTGGCCAATGAAAGCTAGTCGAATTATCATATCAGGAGGAGGAACTGGCGGACATATTTATCCGGCCATTGCCATTGCTAATGCCATAAAAGAAAAACAGCCAAATGCTGAGATTCTATTTGTTGGTGCCAATGGTAAAATGGAAATGGAGAAAGTGCCAAAAGCTGGCTATGAAATTGTAGGATTAGATATTGCAGGATTACAAAGAAAGTTAACTCTTAAAAACCTTTCTTTTCCTTTTAAGCTGATTAAAAGTTTAAAGAAGGCGAAGCAAATTGTGAAAGACTTTAACCCCGATATTGCTATTGGAGTTGGAGGTTATGCAAGTGGTCCATTATTAAGACAAGCTGGAAAGGCTGGGGTTCCAACTTTACTGCAAGAACAAAATTCGTATCCAGGAATCACAAATAAATTATTAGCCAAAAAGGCTCTTAAAATTTGTGTGGCTTATGACAAGATGGAACGATTTTTTGATGCCAAAAAGATTGTATTTACTGGAAACCCAGTACGTAAGGAGATATTAAATATTAAAGGTAAAAGAGATAGAGCACTGTCTCATTTTAAACTAGATAGTGATAAAAAAACACTGTTGGTTATAGGAGGAAGCTTAGGAGCAAGAACGATTAACAATAGTATAAAAAATGCTGCTAAGCAATTGGAGGAAAACAATATTCAAGTATTGTGGCAAACAGGGAAATATTACTTCGAAGACATGAAGTCTTTTGTAGAAGAAAATAAGATGACGAACATTAAAGTTCATGATTTTATATATGAAATGGACTTAGCCTATGCAAGTGCTGATTTGGTTGTGAGTAGAGCAGGAGCGCTTTCTATATCAGAATTGTGTTTGGTTGGTAAGCCAACTATTTTGGTGCCTTCACCTAATGTAAGTGAAGATCATCAAACTAAAAATGCAATGGCATTGGTGAATCATAAAGCAGCTAAGTTGGTTAAAGATGTTGATGCGCCAGAAGTATTAGGGAATGAAGTTGTAGAGTTAATAAACGATAACGATAAACTGACAAAGTTAAGTGTGAATATAATAGGTTTCGGAAGACCAAATGCTGCCGAAACTATAGCGAACGAAGTAATTAAATTGATAATAAATAAATAGTGAACCTAAACCAAATACATAGCGTATTTTTCATTGGAATCGGTGGAATTGGAATGAGTGCCTTGGCACGCTATTTCAACTCCAAAGCTATTCCTGTGTTCGGTTATGATCTTACTTCAACTTCCTTAACTAAGGAAATGGAATCGAATGGAATGTCGATTACTTATATAGATAAGGTAGATGAAATTGACGCTAGTATTAAAGCTAATAAAGAAACTACGTTAGTTATTTATACACCTGCAATTCCTTCTTCAAATACTATTTGGAATTATTTCCAAGAAGAAAACTATACGCTTAAAAAACGTGCAGAGGTACTAGGAATGATTACTGAGCAGTACAAAACTATTGCGGTAGCAGGAACTCATGGTAAAACTACTACGTCTTCAATGATTGCTGTGGTAATGAGCGAGTCCGAACTGAAGTGTAATGCCTTTTTAGGAGGAATAGCAACAAACTACAACTCTAATTTAGTATTAGATGATTCTTCTGATTGGGTAGTTGTGGAAGCAGATGAATACGACCGTTCTTTCTTGACTTTGGTTCCTAATGTGGCTGTAGTTACTTCTACAGATTCGGATCATTTGGATGTATATGGAGATTCAGATTCAATGGACAAGTCTTTTCAAGATTTTGTAAATAAAGTAAATCCTACTGGAAAAGTGTTTTTACAAGAAGAAGTGAAATTGAGCTTTGGTAATACCGAGACTTACTCGCTAGATAATAAGAGTTCAAAATATTATGCTGAGAATATCTCAGTTGTAAATGGTGATTTTGTGTTTGATGTCGTTACTCCCTTCCATTGTATTGAGTGTATTAAAATTGGGATTAACGGCCTGCACAATATCGAGAATGCCTTGGCAACAATTGCAGTTTGTCAAGAGATAGGAATAGATAACCAAACCATTAAAAATGGATTGGAAAATTACAAAGGAGTAAAGAGAAGGTTTGAGTACATTTTGAAAGAAAAGGACTTGATTTTTATTGATGATTATGCGCATCATCCTACAGAGATTAAAGCTTTAGTTAGTTCAGTAAGAAGGTTATATCCTGGAAAGAAAATAACAGGAGTTTTTCAGCCTCATTTATTTTCTAGGACTAAGAATTTTGGAGATGAGTTTGCGAATGAATTGTCTCAAATGGATGAAGTAATTGTGTTGGATATTTATCCGGCTCGTGAATTGCCAATGGAAGGAATAGATGCTGATTTTCTGTTGAATAAAATGAACGGAATTTCTAAAAGAAAAGAAACCAAGGCAACAGTTGTAGAAACAATAAATAAAAGTGAGTTAGAAGTAATACTTACAATAGGAGCAGGAGATATTAGCACATTAATAGAACCAATTAAAAAGAAATTAATCCAACAATGAAAAAGGTATTAAACATATCGATTTGGATTTTGTTCATTTTGGGAACACTAGCTCTACTTAGTTTTGCGCAAAGCAAGAAGAACAATAGAGTATGTGATAACTGGGAGATAAATGTAGATTCTTTTTCTGGAAATCACTTTGTGAATAAAGAAAGGGTAGAAGGGATTTTGAAAAATATTGGGCTGAAAAAAGGAGAGGATAAGTTCGCAGATATTGACGCTAAGAAAGTAGAAAAAAAGATTTTAGCACTATCAAGCGTTCAGGATGTAGAGGTGTTTAAAAACATAGACGGAACCTTGGAGTTAAATATAGCCCAAAGGCAGCCTATAGCAAGAGTGTTTAGCAGAAATGGATATTCTGTTTATATAGATAATAAAGGAAAAACAATGCAAACCTCGGAGTATTATACTGCTCGAGTAATGACAATTAACGGCTATGTTAATATAAAGTCGGGAGAAGAACTAGCTCTTATTCAAGGAAACGATTCTTTAATGGGATTAACAATGCTAGATGAGTTATATGAGCTAGCTACTTACATTAGCAATGATGCGTTCTTAAAAGCTCAGATTGAGCAGATATATATAGAAAGAAATAAAGAAATAACGCTTATCCCCAAAGTGGGAGACCAAGAGATAATTTTTGGTAAAGCAGAAGATATAAAAAAGAAATTTGACAAGCTAGTCTTGTTTTATACAAAAGGAATAAACCCCAATAATTTAAACTTATACAAAACCATAAACTTGAAGTTCGATAACCAAATAGTTTGCAAAAAAAATCAATAACATGGAAGAAACATCAGAAATCGTAGTAGGATTAGACATTGGTACAACCAAAATTGCTTGTATCGTAGGTCGTAAAAATGAACACGGAAAGATTGAAGTAATAGGTGTTGGTAAATCAGAATCTCTTGGAGTTACAAGAGGAGTGGTTGCTAACATTGAAAAAACTGTTCAATCAATTAAAGCCGCAGTGGAACAAGCTGAGCTAAAATCAGGAGTAGAAATTAAAGTAGTAAACGTAGGTATTGCAGGTCAGCATATCAAAAGTTTACAACACAGAGGTATGCGTACAAGAAGCAACCACGAAGATGAAATTTCTCAGGCTGATATTGATGAATTGGTTGATGACATGTACAAATTGGTGATGATGCCAGGGGAAGAAATTATCCATGTTTTACCTCAGGATTACATTATCGATCGTCAGCAAGGAATTATTGAGCCAATAGGTATGGCAGGAGTTCAGTTAGAAGCTAACTTCCATATTATTACTGGACAAATTGCTGCTGGTAAAAACATTTACAGATGTGTTGAAAAAGCAGGATTAGAAGTTGCCGACATTATTTTGGAGCCACTTGCATCTGCTGAATCAGTTTTATCTGAGGAAGAAAAAGAAGCAGGAGTTGCCTTAGTAGATATTGGTGGTGGAACTACAGATATTGCGATTTTCCATGAAGGAATCATTCGTCATACTGCAGTTATTCCTTTTGGTGGAAATGTGATTACTGATGACATCAAAGAAGGAACTACAATCATGAAAAGACAAGCAGAATTGCTTAAACAGAAATACGGAACAGCATTCGCTAGCAAAAGCCAAGAGAATGAAATTGTATGTATTCCTGGATTGAGAGGTAGAGAGCCAAAAGAAATTTCGGTAAAGAACTTATCAAACATTATTCAAGCAAGAATGGAAGAAATTATCGAACACATCCATTTTGAAATAAAGAATTCTGGTTATGAGAAAAAATTAATTGGTGGAGTGGTTATCACTGGTGGGGGTTCTCAGCTAAAATACTTACCAAGGTTATTTGAGTTTGTAACAGGAATGAATAGTAGAGTTGGTTATCCTAACGAACATGTAGGGAAAGGAATTCAAGATGATATTACGAGCCCACTTTTTGCAACTGGTATTGGACTTGTAATGAAAGGGTATGATTCGCAAAGACATGAACCAAAAGTTCAGGAGGTGCAAAGAGACACTTCATCTTTGTTTAAAACGAATGTGTTTTTCAAAAAAATACAAGACTTTTTTAACGAAGAAATAAAGTAAAACAACAATAATAAAACAACAAAAAACAACAGATATGGAATTTAACATCCCAAACAACAACAAAGCCAATATCATCAAAGTGATAGGTGTTGGAGGTGGAGGTAGCAATGCCGTAAACCACATGTACGAATTAGGAATTAAGGACGTAGATTTTATCGTTTGCAATACTGATATTCAAGCTTTAGACATGAGTAGCGTGCCAACCAAAATTCAGTTAGGAGAAACTTTAACTGGAGGAAGAGGAGCAGGTTCATTGCCAGAAGTAGGAATGAATGCAGCTATTGAAAGCATTGATGAAATTAGAGAGTACTTATCCGATAATACCAATATGGTATTTATTACTGCCGGAATGGGTGGTGGAACTGGAACTGGAGCAGGACCTGTTGTAGCTAAAATAGCTAAGGACATGGGAATCTTGACTGTAGGAATCGTAACAGTACCATTTAGCTTTGAAGGTAAAAAGAGAAAAGAACAAGCTGAAGCAGGAATTAAAGAAATGCGTGATGCTGTGGATACTCTTCTAATTATCAATAATGAGAAATTAAGAGACATGTACGGAAACTTAACAATCCGTAATGCATATGCTCAAGCTGATCAAGTTTTGGCATCTGCTGCAAAGGGAATTGCTGAGGTAATTTCTAAAACAGGATTCATTAACGTGGATTTAAATGATGTGAACACAGTAATGAAAGACAGTGGAGTTGCCATTATGGGAACTGCAACTGCTGATGGTGAAAACAGAGCAATTACTGCTGCTGAAAAAGCACTTTCTTCTCCATTATTGAACGATAATGACATTACAGGAGCTAAGCAAGTGTTATTGAATATTACTTTTGGTGATATTGAATTAACTATGGATGAAATGAGTGAAATCACTGATTTTATTGTAGATGCTGCTGGAGGATCTGCTGAAATGATTATGGGTCAAGGGTATGATGAAACTTTAGGAGAAGGAATATGTGTAACTGTTATCGCTACAGGTTTTTCTTCTAATGAAAGTGTAGATACTGGTGTAACAAGAGAAGAGCCAAAAAAGACTTATTTGGATTTAGGAAATGAGGAGTCTACAATGATTTCTCAGCCTATTACTTCGCCAACTCAAAGTTTTGAAGCGCCAATCGAAAGACTAGAAATTACTGAAGAAATGCCTTACTTAAAACAAGTAGAGGAAGTAAAGAATGAATTAGAAGAAGATGATTTGGAAAGAATCATGCACGAAGAGCAACAAGCTACTTTTAACTTCGAAACTTCACCTATGTACAAAGCTCCAGAAGAGCCAATAGCTCCATTGAATATTCAAGAAGAGCCTGTACAAGAAGAAATGATTACAAGACATTATTTAACTGATGATTTGGATGAAGAATTAGATTCTCACCCAATAAACTCTGTTGAAGAAAGTGTTACATCTGAAGAGATTTCTGTTGAAGACCAGAGAGAGCTTAATGCAGAAAGAGAAGAAAGGATTAAGGATTTAACAATCAAATTAAGAACTCCTTTTGGTTTATCTGAATTAGAAAACGAGCCAGCTTATATCAGAAGACAGATTAAGTTAGAGGATACTCCTCATTCATCGGAAAATGAAGTATCAAGATTTACTTTGTCGGAAGAAGAAAATAAGGACGGAAAAACTACTGGATCGATAAAGAGTAACAACTCTTTTTTACATGATAACGTAGATTAATACTAAATACTATTATGACATTAACAGAACAAATAAATGCTGACGTAAAGGAAGCAATGAAAGCAAGAGAAAAAGAAAAGTTAGCTGCTTTGCGTGCTATCAAATCTGCTTTGATGCTTGAAGCTACTAAAGACGGAAGTGGAGAAGTTAGTGAAGAGGCTGGAATGAAAATTCTCCAGAAACTTCACAAGCAAAGAAAAGATGCTGCTGCTTTGTATCAAGAACAAGGTCGTGATGATTTACTTCATGATGAGGTTTTTCAGGCAGACATTATTGAAGCTTATTTACCGGCTCAAATGAGCGAAGATGAAATAGCTGTAGTAGTGAAAGAGATAATCGCTAAAACTGGCGCTTCTTCACCTGCAGATATGGGTAAAGTAATGGGAGCTGCCATGGGACAGCTATCAGGAAAAGCTGATGGGAAAATTATATCTATGTTAGTCAAAAAACATCTTTTGGGCTAACAAATAAATTGTTGTTTTAATTTAAAAATCCCCTTCCGTGTTGTTTCGGAAGGGGATTTTTGTTTTTATTCAATTTTAGTGACATCTATAATGTCTTCAAATTCAAATGCTAGTGCACATATGATTAGATCCTCAAAAGCTTTGCACTCCTCTATTTTTGTGAATGATGCATTAACTTCATCATTGTTATTGAAGGAATCGGTTAAATCTGTGTTACAAACCTTGTAATACTTTTCTTTGAATTGTAAATAGGTACCAGTGCAATTCTTTATTACTGTCATGTTCTTTTTGCTGACTTCTTTTTTGCACGAAACAAAAGAGACTGAACCAATAATAAGTAATGTAATTACTAAATAGTATTTCATGAAATAGAGTTTTTAAGTTATTGATAGTTAACTTAAAAACAGATGTTTTATTTCAAATAAGTAACCTTAATCTCAACTTCTTGAGTCTTTAGATTCACTTTTCCAACCTTTATGTTTTCAACTTGCATACCTGTCTTTGTAGAAATGTCTGATATCAGCAACTCTCTATTCTCGGGCTTTAAATTCAGTAAATTTCCATAAACCAATTCCATAGAAGCTGTTTTTTTAACTACAGGTCTTTTGTACAAAAATATCTCTGCAAATGTTGCCATAGACATTAATAAAAGGTTGATAAAAGCTATTTCATAAATACTCATTTTTTTAGAAAAAGCATTAATCATAGATAGTCCAATAAAAATAAACAAATAACTCATATCCTTAATAGGAATAGGATCTGTACGGAATCTAATAATTCCTAAAAGAGCAAACAAACCAATTGCTACACCTGTATTAAATTTAAATGCTTTAAGTGCAAAACAAAGGAAAAATACCACTGATGCTATAAAAATATAAGCGAATAAAAACTCTTTCTTTTTTCCGTTAAATGGGTAGTAAATAAGTCTTCCGATAACTAAAGTGACAAATAAATTAATTCCAAAAAGTGTAATTAACTTATAGAAGTCATCATTGAAAATTTCAATACCAAAAAATTCAGGAGAAGCCATTGGCTCAATTACTTGTAGAAACAAAGTGTTAAGAATACTCATAGTTTATTGTTATAATTACTTTGACGATTTTATTATTCTGTTCCTTTTAAAAGTAGAAGAAGAATTAATGAGAATCTTAAATTAAGATAGTTTTCCTCTTAGCTGTTTCATAAAAGAAGATGCATAAACAAAGTCTCCAATTTCTTTGTTGTCGGTAGTTACAATGCTTTGTTTGTCACCAGTCCACCAGTTTTCACCTTCGTGTATGTACATAATGTTTTCTCCAATCTCCATTACCGAGTTCATGTCATGAGTAATTACAACAGTAGTAATATCGTACTCTTTGGTAAGATCATAAATCAAATTATCTATAACGATAGAGGTCTTTGGATCTAGTCCAGAGTTTGGTTCGTCACAAAATAAATACTGAGGATTAAGAGCAATAGCTCTTGCAATAGCAACTCTCTTTTGCATTCCACCACTAATTTCTGAAGGGTACAAATGATTTTTGTTCTCAAGTTCTACTCTTTTCAAGCAAAAGTTAACTCTGTCGAGCATTTCTTCTTTACTCATATCCGAGAACATGGTAAGTGGAAACATTACGTTTTCCTCTACGCTATAAGAATCAAATAAAGCACTTCCTTGAAATAGCATTCCTATTTGAGTACGAATGTGCTTACGCTCCGATTTACTCATGCCAGAGAAATTTTCTCCTCCATAAATCACTTCGCCTTCATCTACTTCGTAAAGCCCTACAATACATTTTGTAAGTACAGATTTCCCGGATCCACTTTGCCCAATGATAAGGTTCGTTTTTCCTTTTTCAAATTCAAAACTAATTCCTTTCAGAATTTCGGTTCCACTGAACCCCTTTTTTATGTCGTTTACAATTATGCTCATATTATAACAACAAGAAATAAGTGATTATTAAATTGATAAGTAATATGACCATACTACTTGCTACTACCGATTTTGTACCTGATCTTCCTACTTCTAATGCTCCTCCACTTGGGTTCACATAATATCCAAAGTAAGAAGGGATAGTTGCAATAAAAAAGGCGAAAAACAATGTTTTGATAAGAGAATAAGTAATACTAAAGGGCACAAAATAATACTGGAGTCCCATGATGTATTTTTCTAAAGTGATAATTCCTGCTTGTGTTCCAATTAATCCTCCTCCAATTAAACCAAGTCCCATACTGATTAATACAATAAAAGGAAAGATAAATAATGAAGCCAATATCTTAGGGAGAACAAGGTGATTTATAGAATTTACACCCATTACTTCAAGTGCATCAATTTGTTCGGTAAGTTTCATTGTACCAATTTCTGATGCAATATTGGAACCTACTTTCCCTGCCAAAATAAGACAAATCATGGTAGACGAAAACTCAAGAATAATCGATTGCCTAGTTGCAAAACCTACTGTATAGGCAGGAATCAAAACTGAATCGATATTAGAAGCTGTTTGAATTACCATTACAGCACCCATAAATAGAGATAGTAATGCCACAATACTAAGGGAACTAATTCCAATCGTATTAATTTCTATAACGATATTTTGCCTCAAGACTTTCCATTTCTCAGGTTTCCTGAAAGCTAAGCTTATCATTAGTGTAAATCGTCCTATGTGCTGAAATAAATTCAAAAAAGTGTATATTTAGACTACTAAAATAACCTTAATTTTAGTATCTATCAAAATAGGACTGTGGTTTTTACCGTTAACTTATAACAAGTGGTATTTTGATAAGTAAAGAAAAGTAGAATATGAAAAATAAACTCGCGATAAAAATAATTGTAATAGCTGTTTTAGCTATTTCTTTTTCGTCATGCACAGCCAAAAAGAAAAAGAAAAAATGTGACACTTGTCCTAAGTGGGGATATGTTTATTCGACTGATTTAGTCAATAGAGCTTAAGTTATTTTCTAATTGTAGGTGAAACCTAATTAAAAGACTAGCAATTGTCTTACTTTTGTAAAAAACAAATAAGTAGTGTCAAAATCCAATTTCATAGATTACGTAAAAATTTGCTGCCGTTCGGGAAAGGGTGGAGCAGGAAGTTCCCATTTTTATCGTGATAAAATCACAGCTAAAGGTGGACCCGATGGAGGTGACGGAGGAAGAGGAGGACACGTTATCTTGAGAGGAAGCAGCCAACTTTGGACTTTGCTTCACTTAAAATTTCAAAGACACGTAATTGCAGGACACGGAGATGTGGGAAGAGGAATGCACCAAACTGGGCACGAAGGAGAAGATAAAATTATAGAAGTTCCTTTGGGAACTCTTGTTAAAGACGGAGAAACCGAAGCGGTTTTGTACGAAATAACTGAACACGGTCAAGAAGTACTTTTAACCAAAGGTGGAAAAGGAGGAAGAGGAAACGATCACTTTAAATCATCAACAAATCAAGCGCCAAGATATTCGCAACCGGGAGAGCCTGGTAAGGAAGAATGGAAAATACTGGAACTAAAAGTATTGGCTGATGTTGGTTTAGTTGGTTTCCCAAATGCAGGAAAATCTACTTTACTTTCAGTTGTGTCTGCTGCTAAACCAGAGATAGCTGATTATCCATTTACAACCTTAGTTCCCAACCTTGGAATCGTAAAATACAGAGGGCATAAATCCTTTGTAATGGCAGATATTCCAGGAATTATAGAGGGAGCAAACGAAGGGAAAGGATTAGGACACAGATTTTTGCGTCACATTGAGCGTAATGCACTGTTACTTTTTATGGTTCCTGCAGATAGTGATGACATCAAGAAAGAATTTGATATTCTGATGAATGAAGTTGGTACTTACAACTCCGAATTGTTGGATAAAGACAGAATACTTGCTATCACCAAATGTGATATGCTAGATGAGGAATTAACCGAAGAGATTAGAGCTGAATTACCTGAAGGAATTGAAACGATATTTATTTCATCTGTAGCTCAAAAAGGAATTACTGAACTGAAAGATTTATTGTGGAAGTTCATTAGTGCAGATCTTCCTCAGTAGAAAGAAATTCAATAAGTAAACCAATGAAAAAAGCCTACTACCTTTCTACTTGTGATACGTGCAAACGAATTATTAAAGAATTAAACCTATCGGCTGATTGGAAATTACAAGACATTAAAGCGGATAAAATTACTCTGGAGCAACTAGAAGAAATGCGAAGCATGACAGATAGTTATGAGAGTCTGTTGAATAGAAGAGCTAGAAAATTATCTGAATTTAAAGGGCAAGAGTTAAGCGAAGAAAAGCTAAAATCAATGATTTTGGAAGAGTATACTTTTCTTAAAAGACCCGTTTTTGTAATGGATAAAGAGATATTTATCGGTAACGCAAAAAAGACTGTAGAATCACTTAAAGCAAAATTAGGTGCCTAAAAATTTACTTGCACATTTAGCTCTTCTGGCTGTAAATTTAATTTACGGAAGTAGCCACTTTATTGCTAAAGAAGTAATGCCCGATTATTTAAAGCCTAATACGTTTATTCTTTTAAGAGTATTTGGAGCAACAATCATGTTTTGGATTTTGCGTTATTTCATTCGCGAAAAAGTTGATAGAAAAGATCTGTGGAGAATTGCACTCGTAGGATTTTTTGGAGTAGCATTAAATCAATTATTATTCTTTCAAGGGTTAAGTATAACTTCGCCAATTGACTCGGCAATTATTATGGTTACTTCGCCAGTAATTGTTACTCTATTGTCGTTTTTCATCCTAAAAACTAAGATTACATCAAATAAAATAGCTGGAATTTCTTTGGGGCTTTTAGGAGCAATTTGTCTTATTTACCTGAGTGGAAAAGGAAACACAGGTTCCTCCATGAAAGGGAATATGTTCATCATGGCAAATGCTACTAGTTACTCCCTTTATTTGGCGTTGGTAAAGCCTTTGTTAGCCAAATATAAACCACTTACCGTAATTAGTTACATGTTTACTTTTGCGTTTTTTGTGGTGTTGCCTTTCGGTATTTCAGATATTCAAGACTTTAGTTTTAGCTTTCCACCAGTGGTGTTATTCTCTATTGGATTCATTGTTTTGTTTACTACATTTTGTACTTATCTATTCAATATTTTTGCGGTCAAAAAACTATCGCCAACCATTGCAAGTAGCTACATTTATTTACAACCCGTGTTTGCCATGGCAATAGGATTTGGGATAAGTTTAGTAAACTCCAATAGTAATTATGCAGCAGCAATCACTTGGCCAAAAATGGTCTGTACACTTCTTATATTTGTGGGAGTTTATTTGACTAGTAGGAGTAAGAAGTTGGTTTAGATTTTAAAAGACGAGACAACCGACCTTTTGAAATTTACGTTAAGAAAATGAGTTTTTCTTTCGTTAAGAAACAAAAAACTGTTTGAGTTCTATATTAAGTTTTATCGTTTAATTTAATTCTTGCGAACGAGTCTTTTTTGTTTTAGAAATAAGAATTCATTTTTAGTTAATTTCAAGAAGTCTTGACTTTTTTTTGTTTCTTTTTTTGCGTCAAGGCAAAAAGAAGAAAGAGCAGAGACTACAACAAATAAATAGAACAATAAACCTTACCTTTGCAACAACAAAACCAATCACTATGATTCAATCAATGACAGGTTACGGAAAAACTACCGGAACTTATAACGATAAGAAAATAAATATCGAAATCAAATCGCTTAACAGTAAGTATTTTGATTTAAATATGAGAATGCCAGGTTTTTACCGTGAAAATGAATTGACATTGAACAAGAAACTATCTAAGTTAATTGTGAGAGGAAAAGTAGATTTTGGTATTTATGTAGAGATGCCACCAAAAAGCAATTCTGCAAAAGTAAATCACGAAGTAGTAACCACTTATTTCAATGATTTAAAAGCACTTTCTAACTCATTAGGAGTAAATGATGATGCAAAATTAATGGAGCTTGCTATGAAGATGCCAGAGGTGTATTCGCAAGAAAAAGAAGAGCTAGATCCAGAAGAATGGAAAGCAGTTGAGGTAATGATTGAAGAAGCTGTGGTAAACTTTCAAGAGTTCAGAAATAGAGAAGGAGAAGCATTGCATAAAGAGTTTTCAGGTTACATAAACCGAATAGGAGAATTGCTTACAGAAGTAGAAAAATACGAAGGAGAAAGAATTGAAACTGTAAAGGCTAGATTGAAATCTAATTTAGAAGAAAAGCTAGACAGTCCACAATTTGACCAAAACAGATTTGAGCAAGAATTGATCTATTTTATCGAAAAATATGACGTTACTGAGGAAAAAGTAAGGCTTTCTGGTCATTTATCCTACTTTTTGGATGTAATGAAAAATGATGCTTCTGAAGGGAAAAAGCTTGGATTTATCGCTCAAGAAATCGGTAGAGAAGTAAACACTTTAGGTTCAAAAGCCAACCACCAAGAGATTCAAAAGATTGTGGTGGAAATGAAAGATCAGTTGGAGAAAATTAAAGAACAGATATTGAATACGCTTTAATAAAAGTATTCCTTTTCAGTTTTATAAATGATTTTATCGTCTAAAAAGTAACTTATTGAAGTAGGATTGTTTTTCGTATCATAGATGATTGTCCATTTTTTATTTTCTACTTTTTTTGACCTGTAATCATAGCCTACTTTATAAGCTAGATTGCCGTTTTTGTCGTAAACAAATTTTGTAATAGCTTTATTTTCAAGAGAATCAAAAGAAGTTCTTGTTATAGTGTCACTACTGTAAGAGTATTGTTTTATGACAATTAATTCGCCAGAGGAAAAGTAATTGTTGTAAGCAATTACATAACCATCATCATTTAGAAAACAGCAAGCGTACTTTTCGCCAACAGTTCTTTTTGAAAAAATAAGTCGATTCAAAGAATCATATCGGTAATATTCTGAATAAACCAACTTTTCTCTAAAGATAATAGTGAGCTTTGTAGCTCTATTCAATGAATCATAAAATAATTCCCAGACTTTTTTACCAGAACAAACTCCACAAGAATCTTTGTTAAAAGACGTTTTTAATACTTTACAATGACTTTCATAAGAAGGG
>Ga0075469_10000061_pt1 | contig 37399 bp, 32 predicted proteins | sample DEB08_DNA_13_FD_77577 | JGI IMG/M metagenome (GOLD analysis project Ga0075469, IMG submission 77577) | Aqueous microbial communities from the Delaware River and Bay under freshwater to marine salinity gradient to study organic matter... | ecosystem: Environmental > Aquatic > Marine > Coastal ...
GTATCATAAAACTCAGAATCAGGATAGTTTTCAGTTGTTTTGGTAATTGCTTTTCTGTCTTTAGCAGTGAATGCTCTTAATGCATGCTGGATTTTTAACCCTAACTGACTCAATACAATATCAGGAATATCTGTTGGGTTTTGAGTACAGAAGTAAATCCCAACTCCTTTAGATCTAATTAGCTTTATAATTGCTTCAATTTGAGTCAAAAGAGCTTTAGATGCTTCACGAAAAACCAAATGAGCCTCATCTATAAATATCACTAATTTTGGTTCGTCATCATCACCTTCTTCAGGGAAATTAGCATAAACTTCGGCTAGCAAACTCAACATGAATGTAGAAAACAATTTAGGTCTGTCCTGAATATTTGTTAATCTTATTATTGACTGAATCCCTTTGCCATCTTTGTCTTGTCTCAATAAATCATTTACATCAAATGATTCCTCTCCAAAGAAATTTTCTGCTCCTTGCTGTTCTAGTTCTATTATTTTCTAATAATAGTAGCTACAGATACTTTAGAAAAACCTCCATATTCTTTTTCAATCTCTTCTTTTCCTTCGTTAGTTAAATACTGAATGGAAGTTTTCAAATCTTTTAAATCCAATAAAGGCAATGAGTTATCATCACAATACTTAAAAACCAAAGCTAATATTCCTCCTTGGGTATCATTTAAATCTAAAATTTTTGACATTAGCACAGGACCAAACTCAGTTATAGTTGCTCTTAGCTTAACCCCTTTATCTCCAGATATTGTCATTAATTCTGTTGGTAGTGCAGTTGCATCATAAGGTAAATCGCCTATAGAAATATGCCTCCAAATTATATGTTCGTTAGATTCTCCTTCGGCAGCCAATCCAGATAAATCACCTTTCAAATCCATTAATAAACTTGGGATTCCTTTTAGTTATAGCTGTTCAGCCATTACTTGCAAGGTTTTGGTTTTACCTGTTCCAGTAGCTCCGGCAATTAATCCATGTCGCGAAATTGTTTTCAAAGGGATTTTTACATGAGTATCCGATATACATTCTCCTTCGAACATAGCTCCACCAAGAGTTATAAAATCTTTTTTAAAAGAATACCCTTTTGTAATTTTTTCTCTGAATTGTAATGACGACATAAATTTCAAGCTTTTACCAAAGCTACTAAAAGTTAAGATAAATTGATACCGACAGAATTGATATTCTGTGTACCTTTAATGAACAATGGAATCAAAAAGAGACATAGAGAATAGAGATGATGTATTTACTTTGGTAACTACTTTTTATTCCGAAATAAGGAAAGACGAAGTGTTAGGTCCAATTTTTAATAAAAGACTGACATCTAAAGAAATATGGGATGTTCACTTAATAAAACTCACTGACTTTTGGGAAACCAATTTATTCAATATTATAAAGTTTAATGGGAATCCAATGAAGGCTCATCAGGAAACTGACAAGGCAATGAACTACGGAATTACGCAGGATCATTTTGTTGATTGGTTAGGAATTTGGAGTAAAACTATAAACTCTTTATTTGAAGGAGAAAAGGCTGAATTAGCTAAAGAAAAAGCCAGAAGGATGTCTACACATTTATGTGTAGATATTGTAAAGCATAAACCAAAAACTACTGAATAGTTATTTCGTAATTAGCAAGTTGCTTAGCAATGTTTTTTAAAATAGTATACTTTTCATCTTTTTCATCTGCAGTAGAAAAATAAGATTTTAATATCAACTGAGCTTCCATTATTGGTTCTTCTTCAAATGGACCTTCTAGGTTATCGATAATCGTATCAGCTTCAAACGCTTCCATGTAAGAACCTTTGGTAGCTGCAAGCACATATTTATCAATGTATTGATGCGCATTGAATCCAGTTTGCCAAAACGAGTTTAAAATCAATTCCCTGATTTCAGAGTTTTTATGATTCTCTAAAATATCTAATAAATAGGGGATAGATGCCGTAGATTTCAATTCTAGAATAATGCTTTTAGCTTCTTCAACTAGTTTAGGCTCTTCATTATTCTCTATAATAGATACTAAAGCAGGAATAACTTTTTCACTTCCTTTTGATCTCACTCTTTTTAAAGCAGATGCTAGATTTTTAGAATCTTTCGAAGATAAATCGGAGATTAAATCATCAATCAACTTGGTTTGTTTTTCAGTATCCATATCAGTATATTTTAAAAGTACAAAGTTATTTTAATTTAATGTATCTAATAGGATTTAACTGAGAATTTTAAGTTTTCAACAAAATAAATTGGTATAAAAACTTTGCAGTTTTTTCTGTGTTATATAGGAGTTACGTATCTTCGATAAAATTATAGATTATGCCTGTATATTTAGATTTTGAAAAGAAGATAGAAGAGCTTGATGAGCAAATGCTTAAGCTTAAAGAGATAGAGAGTAAAGGTGAAGTAGATATTTCAGTTACAATGAAGGAATTGGAAACTAAAATCACTGAAACTAAAAAAGAAATTTACGAAGGACTTACGCCTTGGCAAAGAGTTCAGGTATCTAGACACCCTGAAAGACCTTATACATTAGCATACATTAATTCAATGACTGATGGTAATTTTATAGAATTACACGGAGATAGAGGAGTGAAAGATGACAAAGCTATGGTTGGTGGTTTTGGTTTGTTAGATGGACAATCAGTAATGTTTGTTGGTCAGCAAAAAGGAATAAACACCAAGCAAAGACAATATAGAAATTTTGGAATGCCAAATCCTGAAGGATATAGAAAGGCATTAAGATTAATGAAGTTAGCTGAAAAATTTAACAAGCCAATTGTTTGTTTAATTGATACTCCTGGAGCATTTCCTGGATTAGAAGCTGAAGAAAGAGGACAAGGAGAAGCTATTGCTAGAAATTTATTTGAAATGATGAATTTGACAGTGCCAGTAATCAATATTGTAATTGGTGAAGGAGCATCTGGTGGAGCCCTTGGAATTGGAATAGGTGATAGAGTATTAATGATGGAAAACACTTGGTATTCTGTTATTTCTCCAGAATCTTGTTCATCTATTTTATGGAGAAACTGGGAGCATAAAGAGGAAGCAGCATCAGCACTTAAGCTTACTCCTAAAGACATGAAAAAGAACAAATTAATTGATGGAATTATTAAAGAACCTTGTGGTGGAGCTCACTCTGATCCAGAAGGAGCATTTAAGAAAGTAAAATCTGAAATTAAGAAACATCTTAAGTCTTTATCTGAGCTAAAAACTCAAGAAATGATTGACCAAAGAATTGAAAAATTCTCTGCAATGGGTGTAGTTTCTGAATAGTACCAATCTTATTTATTTATAAATAGTTTTTTTGGTTTAAAATTTATTCTTTAAATTTATAAGAATAAACCAAAAACAAATTATTATGAAATTTTTAAAAGGACTGTTAATCACGCTAATAGCTTTATTTGCTGTGTACGTATTATTGTCTTTTTTCTTGCCATCTAATACTCATGTAGAAAGAAATGTTGAAATTAATGCACCAGCTGGAACAGTTTGGTCTAAAATTTCTGTGTTTAAAAATTGGGAGGCCTGGTCACCTTGGATAGAGAATGACCCATCAATTAATAATGTTTACACTGGAACTGACGGAGATCTTGGCTCTAAAATGAGTTGGACGAGTGATAGCTCAGGTGTTGGTTTTATGGAAATATTAGAATCTGTTCCAAATGAAAAATTAGTTGCTATACTAGCTTTTACTGAACCTTGGGAATCAAGTTCAGAAGACACTTTTATTCTTACCGAAAAAGATGGAAAAACTACTGTTTCTTGGTCTGATCACATGGAGATAAATTTTTGGGCAAGACCAATAATGTTTGCCATGGGAATGAATACAGATAAAATGGATGAAATGATGGGGCCAGATTTTGAAAAAGGTTTAGCCAACATTAAAAAATTATCAGAAGGAGTTTCAAAGCCATTAGAAATAATTGAAGCTGAATTACCTGAAAGTATTTATTTGGGAATAAGACATAAAACCACAATTTCTGAGGTAATGAAATCTGATTTTTATGCTACTAATTTTGGTAAAATAATGGGAGCATTAGCCGGAAATGAAAATAAAATAACTGGTCCTCCAGTAGCTATTTACTATTCTTTTAATGAGGAAGATAGTACAATTGAAATAGTTCCTGCGTTTCCTGTATCTGATGCTAGTTTAAGTTTTGATGGAATGGAAGTAATAACTATGCCAAAAGGTAAAGTTGTTAAAGCTGCATTTTATGGACCTTATAATGAATCTGCTTCTGCACATTATGCATTAGATGATTACACTAAAGAGAAGGGACTTAAAACAGGATTAGTAGTAGAAGAATATGCAAATGACCCAACTACAGTTAGTTCTCCTGATGAAATCTTGACTAATATCTACTATTACATTGTAGATTAAATTTCTATAAGGTAAAAAGAAGAAGTTTTATTTAATGTAGCCTGTCTAGTTTTAGGATTTAAGAAATCTATCGTTAATCTTGTAGCTGAGTTGTGTTTAAACTCTTTTGTGCTTTTTATGTCGTATTTCTTTTTGATAATTTTATAACCGGCTTCATTCAGAAATACATAGTTGTTCTGATTTGTTAAGCTATCTAAATTGTAACCATCCAGGTATTCCATAGTTTTGTTGCTATAGATATCAAAAATTAAAGCTCCTGCTGAATTGGAGTATAGCTTATTTATTTCAAGAGTTTTGGTATACTCTGCAGCATTATTAAATCCATCATATTTAAGTACTTGAGGAAGAAACTGAAAGTTTAAAACAAACATAGTAGTTGCAAAAGCTAGAAGATTAGTTAGCAACATTCTATTTAGTCCTTTAGTTTTGATGTAAGTGTATATTTGAACTCCAATCAATACTATTACTGGAATCCAAATTAAGAATGAGCTAGTAGGGAATAGGAAAGTGATAATAAATATTGGGAGTAGAGTAAGAGCTACGTTTATAATATTCTGAAATACCAACAACACTTTATACCAGGCTGATTTTTCTTTAATATTAATTAAGAAAACCCCTGTTAGTATTATCCACATTGGGAAGAACACATAAATGTAATGAGGTAATTTGTATTGAGATAAAGAAAAAGTAATTAGTGGTAACAGTATTGCTCCTAAAAGGTAATACTCGCTTTTGATTGATGAAGAAAAACTAGATTTGATTTTTTGTATCAAACCCATTACTCCCATTATGGACCAAGGTAAGAATGACCATAAAAATGTATGAGTAAAAAAGAGGTAACCAGTATTGTTTTTCCATTCTGTATTTCCACCAGTTATTCTTCCAAAACTTTGGTCCCAGAAAAAGAATTTAAGTCCAGAAATACCTTCAACTCTCATGCCTGAAGATAGTTTAGTGATTTTGTCTGGCTGAGCATCAAATTGATAATACAATCCTAGGATCATGGGTAACATAACTACAAACGATATGATTAAACCCAAAATCCACTGCCATTTAAAGATGTTTTTCCATTCTTTTTTAATTATAAAATGAGTTCCTAAAGCCAATGCCGGAACCATTAATCCAATTGGACCTTTGGACATCATTGCTAGTCCTATTCCTACAAAACCAAGTACAAAACTCGTGTAATTGTTATTCTTAATGTAATCGATAAGTTTCCAAAGTGTAAAAATTGTTATTCCTATAAGTACAGTGTCTGTTCTTACATCCTGATTAATAAGAATTATAGCAAATGTTGTATAAAATAGGAGGGCACTTAGTTTTCCTATTTCTTTAGAATAAAAAAGTTTACCCAATTTGTAGGTAGAAATAGCACCTACAATTGAAAACAGAAAAGAGGGAAGCTTATAGGCAAATGTATTGATGCCAAATAGCTTAAAAGAAAAGCATGAAAGCCAAAAGTGAAGAGGTGGTTTATCTAAATAATCTTGACCTTTTGAAAATATTTGAAGGTAACTTCCAGATTCATACATTTCTGCACTGATAGATGCATAAATACTCGCATCAATCCCATATATGATAATAAATAAACCTTTAAAATAGATCAATGTAAAGAAGAGAATTATTCCCCAAAAAAATCGATTGTTATTTATGATTAATAGGTTGTTATTCATTCGATTGAAGAAGTATTAAGTCTTCTTTGGATTTTGGTTTTAAATCTAAATTCCAAACAAATCCTTTTAGTTTTTCATTCTCCTTTGTCACATCTTGAATTGGAAAAAGAGTTCCATCTGGATTTACTTTAAAAAGTATTTCTTTGATTTTGTTTTCATTAAATCTAATTTCAATATCACTACAATCAATTTTATTCAAGCCTTGTTTTGGCTGGTTGTTTTCTCCCGTAAAGTATATACTTTGTCCGTTACCAGTTACAAATACTCTCCTTATTGTGTCTTCACTAAATAGTGCTTTTATATTCTTTCCTTTTATCTGATTAAACTGATCGGTAGAGTTTTCGCTCAAGCTATCAAGACTAGCTATAGCTTCAATTATAAAAGAGTTTCGTCTTAAATTCAACTCATCAATTTTATTATTCTGTAAATTAATGAAAATGGTATCTCCATTCATTTGGCTATTTTCCGACCAAATAAAAGGATTTTGAAACAGTTGAATAACTGAATCTGATTGAAGATAAGTCATAGAATCGCATATTCCTTGAATGTCATTTTTAAAAAACCTTACCGAATTAAAACAGAACAGGCTATTTTTTTTAGTTTCTTCATTTTTTAATAACTTGATAGTATCAGCAGTTAAAAAAAGAGTGTCACCTTCTTCAAACCAATTACTTACCATAGGTTTTCCAGTAACAAAAGAAGTGTTGGTTTGTTCGTTTCTAATTCCATAATCACCAGTAATGATTATTTTATTAGTAGTATCTGTTAAAGAGATATTTCCAATCGCTTTTCCAACTCCCTTGTTTCTATCGTAATATAGTTTGTCACCTATAATTGTATGGCCATCAGAAATTAAATAGGCATCTTTATTAAATTCGGATATATCGTTTTTAGTATCGTAAAAACCATTTTTACAAAATATAAGATTGCCATCACCCTTTATAAGTGTATTCCCAAAAAAGTAAGCTATTTCGCTATCTTCTTCATAGTTCAAAGTATCCGAAGTCATTACGTATTCAGGGTTAGTTAGTGTAACACTGTCTTTGAACGAAAGTTTTTTTTCATTAGAATAATAGTATCCTCTTTTGCTGGTTAAAGTATTATTATTGGCTTTACTCACCACTTTACCTGTTTCAAAGTAACTTGCAATATTGGTGTTAATATCATAACGTAATGATGGTGCAGTAAGTGTAATGTCTCCTTTCTCTAACCTTACATTTCCTCGAACGAACGCAATTTTAGTTAAACCATTGTAATCAAGCGAATCACCATATAAATATATAGAATCACCTTGATTAATCTTTACATTACCAACTGCTTTCAGAAACTCAAAATTTAAATCTAAATAACCAACATCACACCTCATAAAAACACTGTCTTGCATAAGACGTACGTTACCTACAAATTTTGCAACTTTCAAGTCTCCATCATTATCTCCTTGGTAATCAGCTCCAAGTAAGTTTATTACATTGCTAGAAGTGTCATTTAACAAAGAGTCATTAAAGATTTGAGCTTGAGATAAAAAACTTATCGAAACCAAAAAAGCAACCATAAACCCTTTGTTTATAGTTGCTTTTAGAATATGTTTTATATTAGTTTTCACCAGTTATTTTAGGTAGATTTTGAACCAATAACGAAATATTGAGCTCGGTATTACTTATTACGTAGTAAAGTTTGAGTTCTGTTAGGACCAACTGATACAATGGTAATTGGAGTTTCTACTTCATGCTCCAAAAACTCAATAAAATCGTTTAATTCAGAAGGTATTTGATCAATAGATTCCATTTGAGTTAAATCTTCTGTCCATCCTTTTAGTTCAATGTATACAGGCTCTATTTCTTCGTCACAGATATCAAAAGGAAAATAATCGTACAATTCATCTCCAATTTTATAATGTGTACAAACCTTAATTGGATCAAATCCTGATAGTATATCAGCTTTCATCATACTTAGTTCAGTTACACCATTAATCATTATAGCGTATTTTAAAGCAGGTAAATCCAACCAACCACATTGTCTTGGTCTACCAGTAGTAGCTCCAAATTCATGTCCAGCTTTCTGCATGTCTTCTCCAACCTTATCAGTTAATTCTGTAGGAAAAGGACCGTTTCCAACTCTTGTAACGTAAGCTTTAAATATTCCGTTTACTTTTTCAATTTTATTTGGTGCTATACCAAGTCCAGTAGATGTTCCCGAACTAGTAGTGTTAGATGAAGTAACATATGGGTAAGTTCCAAAATCAACATCAAGTAAAGTTCCTTGAGCTCCTTCTGCAAGTATTGACAAACCTTCTTTAAGTTGTGCATTCAAAAAATGCTCACTGTCAATAATGTTTAGTGTTTTCAAAAACTCAATACTAGTGAACCATTCAGTTTCCATTGCATTTAAGTCATATTCAAAATCTTGAAAATCTAGCATTTTTATATGCTTGCTCTTCAATTTCTCGTATTTTTCTTTAAAATTTGCACTTAATATATCTCCAACTCTCAATCCGTTTCTACCGGTTTTATCCATGTATGTTGGACCAATTCCTTTTAATGTAGAACCAATTTTTTCTTTTCCTTTAGCTTTTTCAGATGCAGCATCAAGCAATCTGTGTGTTGGAAGAATTAAATGCGCTTTTTTAGAAATGAACAATTTATCGTTCACTTTTACATCCATTTTGGTAAGAGCATCAATCTCGTTTTTAAAGATTATTGGGTCAATCACAACTCCATTACCAACTACGTTCATCACATTGTCTCTGAAAATTCCAGAAGGAATAGTGTGTAAAACATGCTTTATTCCATTAAATTCTAAAGTATGACCAGCATTTGGACCACCTTGAAACCTAGCAATAATGTCATATTTTGGTGTTAGTACATCCACAATCTTTCCTTTTCCTTCGTCTCCCCATTGAAGTCCTAGTAATACATCTAATCCCATGTAGTTTTTTTGTTTGGTATTGTTATTTATTATTTTTTTGTTTCAAAGCTTTCTAAAGCTTTTTCTAAAGTTTCGTATGTCGAAAAAATCGTATTTAATTTAGTGATAATAAGCAGTTCTTCTACTTTTTTAGAAATACAACATATAGTAAGCTCTCCTCCAGCATTTCTTAACTTTGTAAAAGAAGATATGATAAAGTTTAAACCTGTACTGTTTATGTATTCTAGTTCTTTCATTTCAAAAACTATCTTAAGCTTTTCTTTTTCAATACATTCAATAACTTCTTTATGAATGTTACTAGAATCGTCATTAGATAAAATTTGACCAGATAATTCGAAAATTACTATTCCCGAATCTGATATTTCTTTTTGATAGTTAAGATTCATAATTAGTCGTTTTTTTCTGCGTAAAAATACAAAGAATGGTGAAGTACTTTAATTCCGTACTTTTCTTCTACCATCTTTTTAATATCATTTATCATTGGGTTTGTAAACTCAATAACCTCTTCGGTATCAGTAATAATGATGTGATCGTGCTTTTTGTATTGATACGATTTTTCATACTGAGCCAAGTTTTTACCAAACTGATGTTTTCTAATTAGGTTACAAGCCAATAGTAAATCTATTGTGTTATAAATAGTTGCCTTACTTACACGGTATTTTTTTTCTTTCATTAGCGTGTAAAGCTCTTCTACATCAAAATGTTCTGGGTGGTCAAAGATTTCACTAAGTATAGCAAACCTTTCTGGAGTTTTACGGTGGCCGTTTTGCTCCAAATACTTGGTGAATATACCTTTAACAGTTTCTTGTACAGTTCTGCAAGTCATTTTTTGTTAGTTTAATTTCACTTAAAATTAAGCAAATTGAACGCTTGATGTAAAGTTAGTAATTGTTTCTCGTATCAAAAATTTATGCTAAGGTATTCGTACCTTTATACCTCCAATAATTATTAACAATGTTTGATAACCCTATAGAGATTTACAAAAGAATCAATCGTTTTGCTCAAGAAAACGGCATGGAGCTTACTGTTAAAACACCAGGTGAGAGTCATTACGAAATGACAGTTTTAGAAAAACATATCAGTTCTCCAAATGTATGTCATGGTGGAGTTGTAGCTGGTTTTATGGATTCCGTATTGGGTTCAGCAGCCTTGTCGATTGCTTTTCAGTCTGGGGCTTTAGTTAGTACAGTCGAGTTCAAAATCAATTATTTTCACCCACTTTATTTGGGTGATAAATTAATCGGAAGGGGAAAAGTCGATTTTGAAGGAAAAAAACTAATTTCCTCTACTGGGGAAATATATAAAGTAACTGATAACGAAGAAATTTTGGTAGCTAAGGCAATTGGTACTTTTAATAAATACCCTTTGGATAAAACTCAATTTAGTAACTTATTTAAATAAGTAAATACCAACATTGGATAAGAATGCGTTAATATGTACTTTTAACACCAAATGAAACACTTTTTATTATTTCTTGTCATCAGCTTTCCTTTATTAGTCAAAGGGCAACTCTTGGATACGAGCTACACCAACATTTTTACTCAAGTATCTGAATATAGAAACTATAATGAGGTATATCTTGGTAATATGGGTATGGCAAAATATAACTTGCTGAATCCTTTTGATGTTAATAATCCTGAGGTTAAAAACTTATTCCCAGTAAACAGTAGCACAGGAACTTACACAGATATATTTTATGTATTAGGTTCTGGTACAGAGAATTATTTTGATTTAGAGCACCATCAGTACCTAGCAAAAGATTTATTTGGAGAAGCAAAATTATTAAAAACCAACTCACAAGGAATCTACAGATTTCAACAAGCTGATTTATCTGATTTTAGAATTAAATTAAACTATTCGCCCGAGGATAAGCGATACAATGCAACTGTTATATTTCAAAATTATAAGAGATTTAATGAGGTAAATGCTGGAGTTCCAGACACTTCATTTTTTGCTCTTATGGACTCAGGAAATGCGAATGTTAAAACTACTTTCCCTGTAAATATTGAAGGTATAGGAACTTCATATGTGAACTTTATGCAGTATAAAGCTCTTGATATTAACTATGCTCACAACTTTAAGTTATATAATCCTAAAACTGATAGCGGAAAGACTTTAAAATTGGAGCAAACACTTAGTTACAATAGAACCAAAAGGAATTTTACTTTAGCTAGTGCTACTGATTTTTTTGATGATATATTTTTAGATTCTTTTCAAACTCAGGATAGCATGCAATTGGAACAGCTATCGCACACTTTAGGAATTTCTTTTGAAGCTAAAGACTTTAAAATTAATTTAGGCTTTGGTCAGAACTATTTCGAATATAATAGCTTAGCTCCATTTGAAGTTCACCTAGAGAACTTTCTTTATGGAAGATTGACGTATGCTAAGAACAAATTTAAATTGAATAGTCAAGCAGAGTTTTTAACTTCTGAAGGTAAATATGAATCTCATTATATTAAAAATAATTTTGTTTTTGAAGACAGCTCAAAATCTATTTTTCAGAAGTATAGTGGAAGATTAAATTACATCACTGATTTACCCGAATTGTATTTTAATTCATATTCGGCTAATAATTTTAAATGGAACAGAACAAATGATTTGAATACAATTGTTCAAGCTTCATTCTCTGCAGAGAATATTGATCATGGGACTAAAGTTGGTGTTAATTTCGAGTCTCAATCTAATGCTGTTTATTTCGATACATCATCACAAATAGGACAAACTTCTATTTCATTACTTAGTTTTTCTTTAGCTAAAGAGTTTAGGCTTACCAACTGGATGTATTTTTCTACCCAAATAAATGTGCAGGATATTTTGTCATCATCTGCAATAGAAGTTCCAAATTTTGTAACGAATAACAAGCTTTATTTTAGAGGGAAATTAATTAAAAAAACACTTTCTTTTGATGCAGGAATTAATGTGCTGTACTATTCTAATTTTAATGCAAGAGCTTATAATCCATCATTAGATGCGTTTTTTGTTCAAGAGAATCAATCTGTTGGTAATTATCTATTTATAGATGTTTTTGCAGAGTTTTATTTAAGAAAAAGTTTTGCATTCTTTATGACGGTAACTCACGTAAATAGTAATTTATTAACTCCAATTACTGGCGATAATTATTTAGCAACTACTCTTTACCCAAGACAGGATAGAGCATTTAAATTTGGGTTTAAATGGAGGTTGTTTGATTAATTGATTTGTTTTTATTTAACAATAAGTACAATACTTAGCCTTTTCATTGTGTTCAAAATCAATAGAATAATCGAAAATATCCTGAATTAATCCAACTAAGTGTTCTTTAAACTCAACACGGTTTTTAGCAGTTGGGATCCAGGATTCTTTTTTGGCTCCACTTCCTTCTTTCATCATTACTTCCATCAATCCGCTATTCAATCGTTTGAATGAAATGATTCCTGAAGTAAATAAGTCGGTTGAATCCACTTGGTTCTCCATTAATAACCCATAAATCATTAGCTGAAAGGCCTTTTCTTTAGTTGAATTGGCAATTAACTCTTCCATTTTACCAAACTCCAAATCTCCAGCAGAAACACTACCAGTTTTGTAGTCAATTATTCTTAGTTTACCATTCACACGGTCAATTCTATCAATAGTTCCTCTTAGCTTGGCTTTTACTTCTTTTCCATTTATTTCTATTGGAAAATCAACTTCAACTTTTTTCTCTAAACCAGATATAATCACTTCATTTTTAGTGACTAATTCTTCTTCTTGCTTCAAGAAATCTAACAAGTTTTTCTTGGCAGCATGATGTAATAAATAGTTCTTTCCCGTATCAAAATAAGGCGAATAAAACTCTTTGAATTGTGCATCCAAAACTGAATCAAGATTCTTTCGCATTACAGCTATATCTTCCTTTATAAGAACTCTATCAAGGAATTTTTCATATAAAACCTCCAATACTTTGTGAATTACATTTCCAAAAGTAGAGGCTTCAATTGTTTCTTCTACTTCATCTTCTTCGCGTAATCCAACCACATATGAATAGTAAAAATCCATAGGGCATTGGATGTACTTTTTAAGTGCTGAAGGCGAAAATCCATATTCAGCAAGCTCAGTAAGATTAGAAATTATTTTCTCACTTTTCTTTACTGAGTTAGAAGTGATTTTGTCGTTTACCAAATGAGCACTCACTACTTTTTCGGAAATTTTTATGTGTTCGTAAGGCTTTAATTCTTCTTTCAGTTGCTCAATATATCTACTCTTTTCAGTTCCTCCAAGTCCATCTGAGCTATTGTTGTACAACAAATAGGCATTTGTAGTTCTCTGCATCAATCGGTAAAAGTGATTGGCGTAAATCGCTTCTTTTTCCTTGTAAGTAGGTAATTGATACAATCTTTTAAGTTCGTAAGGAAAAAAGCTATTGGCTGTATTTCCTTTTGGTAAAACTCCTTCGTTTGCTGATACCAAAATAATGTTTTCAAAATCTAAAGCTCTCGTTTCCAGCATTCCAATCAATTGTAGTCCAGATAGTGGTTCTCCAATAAAAGCAACAGTTTCGGCTTTAAATAATTGAAAGAATAAGAATTTAAGAGTCTTTATATCTTGAATATATGTTGTATCCGATAATTCATTCTCCACTTTCTGGATCAGCTTTTTTGCTGAAAACAGGTATTCAATTTCCATGGTGTTTCCCGAAAATGAAATACTCGAAGCAATTACATCAATTAGTCTTTTAAGACTTGTAAAAACTGATTGTAATAAATTCTTTTCATCCCATTGTTCAAACAAGAAATAGATAGGAGTTAATTCTTTATAATTGGATATCCATTTTTGCGAAATAAAAGTGACATTATTCTTTACAATGTCTTGCTTTACGGCATATGCATTTATTACATTTTTAAGTAAATAATGCTCAATTATACTCAAGAATCCTTTATAATGTAGGCTTCCTTTATTGTATTTATGATAACTTTCTTGAACTGTAAAAACTGCATTTAATAAACTGAAGATAGGAGAGTTGTAAAGCGAATAACCTAAAGAAATATTGTACGTTTCAATATCATTTGGTATGGAATTAATTACGGGTAATAGTAATTGTTCATCTGCCAATACAACTGCAGTTTTCTTTCTTTTTTCTTCCGAAAAACTGTTTAATAATTCGCCCACAGCTTTCGCCATCATTACTTCTGATTGAGATGATAAAATCTCGATATTTTTTGGAGAAGTGGTAATGTAATTATCCATCCATTTGATGGAGTTTTTTCCGTTTTTCTTTATTTGTTGACGAATAAAAAAACCTGCTTCATGCTCTTCGTTATCTACATAAAAATGATCGGCATCCATTATCAATTGCCCTTTCTTGCTATTCACAAACATTTCGATAATCTGTTCCTCTGAGGTCGAAAGTGCATTGAATCCTGCAAAGTAAACTGAGTTTGGTTCGTGATCATCCAAAACCTCATAAATAGAGGTTGCTACCCATTTGTACAATTTCCCAGAATATCCTTTTTTGAGCTCAGTTAACTTATCGTTTAACTTGTTGTAGTAAGTAGGAAGTTTTGCCCAAAAATCAGTAAAATTTGTCTGAATATCAGTTAGTTGCTCTTCGTTAAAACTCCAATTATCAATGTCTTTAATGTTTTTAAGATCATTAAAAATAATGTTTGAATCAACCATATAATGGTCCATTTCATTAAAATCGGCTAATAGAGTAGGAGCCCATCTCGAAAAATGATGAAACGAATCTGCTTTTTCTTTTTCTATCTCTAGGTATAGTTCATAAAACAAAAACAATAACTCGATAGAATCTATGTGATTCAGTTCGCAATTTGCTTTTATAAAATCATCAATAGTAATGATAGTAGGTAACCAAGTTGTTTCTGAAGCAACCTCAGAAAGATATTTCTTAATGTAAACTCCACTTCTTTGTGTAGGAACAACTAGCGTAACTTTTCCAATGTCTTGGTGTTCAGATTTTACAGTTTCTACAAGTCGTTTTAAAAAAGGCTTCATTTATTTTCAGGAATTATAACGAACAAACATAAGGATAAATAACGAAAATTAATTGATGAAATTAATTGATAATTAGATGATTTATTCACAACAGAATTTATTATCTTTCACATAACAAACAACCAGAATTATATCATATGACGAACATTTAGCTGATAGAATAAATCAAATTCTTAAAGAAAAGAATATTCAATACTTTGCCAAAAATATGATGGGCGGATTGTTTTATATGGTTGATGATAAGATGTTTTTAGGCATTCACTTTTCAAAGAAAATGAATACCGATTTATTGATGGCATTAATAGGCGAAGAAGTAAGTGAGGAGGCACTTAAAATGGAAGGTTGCCATCCAATTGATTTCACAGGAAGACTAATGAAAGGATATGTTTTTGTAGATCCAGATGGATATGATTTGGATACACAATTAGAAAAATGGATAGAATATTGTGAGGCTTTTAATCCTTTTGCTAAATCATCTAAAAAGAAAAAATAAGTTTTCAAATCCCTTTGTTTTCCATTTGTATATAATTTTGAATTAACGTAAATTGCATAAAAGAAAATAGAAATATGACTAAAATCTCAAGAACTTTTGACTTTGCCTATTATCAATTAGAGAAATATCCACAAGATGTATGTTTTGCTGATAAAAGAAATGGGAAGTGGATAAAAACTTCTACAAAGGAATATTTGGACAAGGCTATAGAAATGAGTCGTGGATTAATAAAACTTGGGATTAAGCCAGGTGATAAAGTTGCGTTAATTTCTAATAACCGTTCGGAGTGGAATATTAGTGATGTTGCTTTGTTACAAATTGGAGCTGTGAGTGTACCTATTTATCCTACAATTACCGAAAAAGAATACACTTATATATTTAATAATGCAGAGATTAAACTGTGTATTGTTTCTGATGAAGAACTTTATCAAAAAGTAACTTCAATAAAGTCAGATGTACCAACATTAGGCGAAATATTCACTTATAATGAGGTGAAAGGAGCTAGGAATTGGCAAGAGATACTTGAAATGGGATCTGATATTCCAAATAAAGAAGTAGAAGACGCTAGAGATGCTGTGAAAGAAGATGATTTGGCTACTTTAATTTATACTTCTGGAACTACAGGATTACCAAAAGGAGTAATGCTTTCTCACAAAAACTTGGTAAGTAACGTTAAGGATAGTTTGGATAGAGTTCCTGTGGATAAAGAGGCAAAAGCATTGAGTTTTTTACCAGTTTGTCATGTATTCGAACGTATGATTTTGTATTTGTACCAATACATAGGTGTGTCTACTTATTTTGCTGAATCGCTTGAAACTATTAGTGAAGATATTAAAGAAGTAAAACCAAACTTATTTACTGCTGTACCAAGATTAATAGAAAAAGTATATGCTAAGATAATTGCCAAAGGAGAAGATTTAAAAGGAATAAAAAGAGCTTTGTTTTTCTGGTCGGTTAATTTAGGATTAAAGTGGGATATAGACAAAGGAGCATGGTATAATTTTAAATTGAAAATAGCTAGAAAGATAATTTTTAGTAAATGGAATGAAGCACTTGGAGGAAACATTGAATTAATAGTTTCGGGAAGTGCAGCACTAGAATCTAGCTTAATGCGTGTATTTTATGCAGCAGGAATGCCAATTTACGAAGGTTACGGATTAACAGAAACTTCGCCAGTTGTGAGTGTGATTTCTAAATTTAATGACGGAATTAGAATTGGAACAGTAGGAAGAGTTCTTAAAAGTGTAGATGTAAAGATTGCAGAAACAGGAGAGATTTTGGTTAAAGGACCAAACGTGATGCAAGGATATTACAAGGCCCCAGAAAAAACTGCTGAAGTAATTGATGCTGATGGATGGTTCCATACAGGAGATAAAGGAGCTTTTGTAGATAAACACTATTTGAAAATTACAGGTAGAATTAAGCAGATTTTCAAGACATCTGGAGGTAAATATGTTTCTCCTGAGTTGATGGAGAATAAGTTTAAACTTTCGCCATTTATTGAAACAATAATGGTGATTGGAGAAAACAAAAAACATACAGCAGCACTTGTAATTCCTGCATGGGAAGCTCTTACTGATTATGCAGATCATAAAAAAATCGCTTATTCTAACCATGATGATTTAGTTAAAAACGAATTGATAATAGACAAGTTTAACCGTGAGATAGCTAAATACAATGAAGACTTTGCCCAATGGGAAAAAGTAAAGAAAATCAGAATTTTATCAAAAGAGTGGAGCATTGAAACAGGAGAATTAACACCAACCCTTAAGCTTAAGCGTAATGTGGTAATGGAAAGATATGCTGATTTGATTAATGGAATTTATGCTGAGTAAATCTTGGATTTACTTTGTAGCAGTCTGTTTATTATTTTCGTGTAATAACTCAGAATCTTTTAGTGGTGCTGAGATTGAAGACGAATTCGCTTCATTGCCTCAACTTAATACGTCTAAGAATAAGTCGATAGATATAAAACTATCGGGTTGTAGTTTTGACAGAATACACTCTTCAGAATACACTTTATACAAATCAAGTATTACCAATGGAGAGGTAAAGCTATTGTTAGGTAGTACTCTTTCATGTGATTTTAAAAACGGAGCTTTTATTAAAGAATCTATAAATACTTCTGACACATTAGTTTTTGAAATTTATCAAAAAGGGACTAAGTTATCCAATGAGTGCGAGTGTTATTTTTATTACGAAATAACCATGAGTAATAAAACTAAATTTCCAAGCTACATATCAATGGGAGATAAAGTCTTTACTTTTGATCTTGAGGATATTGTAACTAATAGTCAGTTGGAAAAAATTGAAAACAAACTTAATAACTAATTGATATCATGAAAATATCCGTAGAACTAACTCTTACACCTTTACAAAATGATTACGAACCTCCAATTAAGGATTTTATAAAGAAACTAAGAGCTTCGGGACTTACCTTATTAGAAAACCCTTTGAGTACGCAAGTTTATGGAGATTATGATGAAGTAATGGCTTTGTTAAATTCGGAGATAAAAAACTCATTAGAATTATTAGATGCTGGAATTTTTCTGTTGAAAATTGTGAAAACAGATAGGAGTGATTATAAACCAAGTTTTTGATGGAAGAGTTTTCGATTAAGTTGTTAAAATTAAAATATTTAGTTGTTATTTTAGCAGTATTACTTTTTTCATTACTAGCTATTTTCTTGCCTTTCTTAGAATTTCAAAGAAATGGAGAGTTTAGACTAATTTCAATTCCTATGACTTTTGGTGGATTTTTATTACTTTATTTTTTTATTAAATTATCTAAGTTCTGGAGGTTTAGAAGTGAATTAATCTTTATTTCAAAAGGAAATTTGATCAATCATTCTGCCTTGTTTAAGGGAGGATTAGCTATTGATATTAATACTATTAGTTATATTTCATATACTAGTGGATTTCTTTCAAGACCAAGTCAGCTAGTGATTTATAAAACAAAAGAAAATCAGATTAACACCCGAAATACTATATTTAGTAATCAATTTACTGGTAAAACTATTTACATTACCTCTTATTTTATTGGTAAGAAAAATTTGAAACAATTGTTTAAGTATTTGAATTCTAAGGTCTAATTAACGAGTATTTAAAGTAAATTCCATATTCTAATTGATTTTGTGGCATCCTATTTGTAATTTAGCTTAATGAATTACAGAAACGAAGTAATTCATCTAACCAAAAAAAAAATAGATTTTTAACTGAAGTTAAAATTTCAAGACTCTAAAAATCAATTTTTTAATCTTAACTTTAAAAGAAGAAAATACCCCAATAAAATGGACAAAAAATTAGCAGTGCTAATAGATGGAGATAATATCCCATCTGCGTACGTAAAAGAAATGATGGAAGAAATTGCCAAATATGGTAATCCTACTATCAAAAGAATATATGGAGACTGGACAAACCCAGGACTCAACAAATGGAAAGCAGTATTACTGGAAAACGCAATTACGCCAATTCAACAATATGCTTATACCAAAGGAAAGAATGCAACCGATTCAGCAATGATAATTGATGCAATGGATGTTTTGTATACTAAGAATGTAGACGGATTCTGTATTGTATCAAGTGATAGTGATTTCACTAGGCTTGCTACTCGATTAAGAGAAGCTGGCAAGCAAGTGTACGGAATAGGAGAGAAGAAGACTCCAGAGCCTTTTGTGGTGGCTTGTGACAAGTTTATTTATATCGAAATCCTTAAGAATCAATCGAAAGGAAACGAGGAAGATAAAACAAAGGAAAAAGAAACGGTAGATAAAGTATCCAACAAAACTATTAAGCTTATATCTACTACAATCAATGATTTATCTGATGATGATGGATGGGCGTTTTTAGGAGATGTTGGTAATTTATTGCAAAAAAAACAACCTAATTTTGATCCTCGTAATTATGGGTTTCCAAAATTAACTCCATTAATTAAATCTATTTCTAATTTTGAAATAGACCACAGAGAAACATCAAAAGGAAACAGAAATATTAAGTTGATTTACGTAAGAAATAAATAACATGAATTTAGTAGATTTTTTAATAGGAGCATTCATTGTGAATGCCTTAGCCCATTTCATTTTTGGAATAACAAAGACTCATTATTTGGGTCTTTTTGGCTATAGTCCAAAAGGGAATATTGCTTATGGATTACTTCAGTTTGTGATAGTAATTATATTATTACTAGTGAATTATAGCTATGAGGCTATACTGCAGAATGGATTTGTAATTGGCGGTTTGTTTGTACTTATTCTGTTTTTGCTATTTGGTAGATTTTCTTTGAAATTGTTTAGCAAAAAAGAGTGATTTCGATTTTAACAAAACACTAACTATTACAATTAGTTTTTTCATGCATCTTTATAAAAACAAATTTATATTTGTCTTTTACCACTAAATAATAACATGACTCACATTTTAGACTTGCCTTTAGCGCCTAGTTTCTCAGCCGAATTACCAGCTGATAAAAATGAGGAGAACTCTTCCCGACAGGTTCCAGACGCTTGCTTTTCTTATGTAAAGACTTTAGAACCTTCTAATCCTAAACTGGTTCATTTTTCTAGTAAATTACTGAAAGAGATAGGGGTGGAAGTTAAAAATCAAGAAGAGTTTACAGCAGTTTTTAGTGGAAAAAAACCTTACAATAACTTTAAATCCTATGCAATGTGCTATGGTGGCCATCAATTTGGGCACTGGGCAGGACAATTAGGTGACGGAAGAGCAATTAACATTGCTGAGACTGAGAAAGATGGAAAACCAATAAAATTTCAGTTAAAAGGAGCTGGACCAACTCCATACTCAAGAACTGCAGATGGATTGGCCGTTTTGAGATCATCAATAAGAGAATATTTATGTAGTGAAGCAATGAGTGCTTTGGGTATTCCTACAACTCGTGCAATGTCTTTGGCTACTACAGGAGATTTTGTTCCTCGGGATATGTTGTATAACGGAAATGTGCAGGAGGAGCAAGGAGCAGTAGTTTGTAGAGTAGCACCAAGTTTTATCCGCTTTGGAAGTTTCGAGATTTTGGCTTCTCGCCAAGATAAAGAGAACCTAACAAAACTTGCTAATTACACGATTAAGCATCATTATCCTGAACTTGGAGAACCAAGTAAGGAAACCTACATTAAGTTTATACAAGAGGTATCTGATAGAACCAGAAAAATGATTCTGGATTGGCAAAGAGTAGGTTTTGTGCATGGTGTAATGAATACCGATAACATGTCTATACTTGGATTAACTATTGATTACGGTCCTTATGGTTGGTTAGAAGATTTTAATCCTGGTTGGACGCCTAATACAACAGATGCTCAACACAGAAGATATAGATTTGGAAATCAAGCTTCGGTAGCACAATGGAATTTGATGCAATTGGCAAATGCTTTTTATCCTTTAATAGAGGAAACTGAGCCTTTACAATCAATTTTAGATGATTTTCAGGATACGTTTACTAAAGAGTATCACGAAATGAGTTGTCATAAATTAGGGTTGTACCAAACAGAGAAAGTTACAGAAGAGTTTACAGCTAAACTAGAAAAGAATTTAACGCATAGTGAAATTGATATGACTTTGTTTTACAGAGAATTATCTAAAGAAACTCCAGAGAAATTTTGGCATATTTTAAAAGCTACAACCTACTTAAAGAAAAAGGAATTGAAGCTTCACAAAAAGTGCTGGATGAGTTGGTATGAATCATATCAAGCCCTAGTTGATTCTGAAAATATGGATAAAGAAGCTCGTTCTGTAAAGATGAATGCAGTTAATCCTAAATACGTTTTAAGAAATTACATGGCTCAGCTAGCAATTGAAGCTGCCGAGAATGGAAACTATGAGTTAATTGATGAGTTATATCAATTGCTTCAAAATCCTTACGATAACCAACCAGAGCATAACAAATGGTATGCAAAGCGACCAGAATGGGCTAACGATAAAGTTGGTTGTTCTATGCTTTCGTGTAGTTCTTAAAATTCGAATATTATTCCTAAAGTTGGAGTAACTGTTGCCGATCTATTTTCGATTAATACAGGTATTCCGTTTGATCCATCTTGCTGTAAAGCTTGTCCATCAGTAGTTTCAAATCCAGTATTGTCATCATTTCTTTTAAATGTGTAATATGGAGGAGTTTCTTGTTCAGTTAAAAATAGGTTTTGGATATCGATATAAAAATCAATACTTACTTTTTTGAAGTTTACAATTTTGTCTACTCTCAAGTCGAATTGGCTAAAGTTATCTAATCTAACCTCGTTTAATCTATTAAAATCAAGGCTTCCTTGTCCTAAAGTAGGAAAGTTTCTTCGTGATGCAGCTTCATCAAAAGGGGTGTAAGGAACACCACCAGCAAATCGGTATTTAGCTCCCACTTTCCAGTTTTTATTGAAGTTGTAACCTAATGTACCAGATACTAAATGTTGGTTATCCCAAGCCGAAGCAACTAATTCGCCATTTAATCCAGAAAATAAACTTCTTACGTAAGTATAACTCACAACATAGAATAGATTTTTAACCAGTTTTTGTTGTATAAATAACTCAGCACCATAAGTTTGTCCTTTTCCAGTACTCGATACTGCTTCGCTTCCTATAGAACCAAATTGTGTTCCTTGGTTTGCAAGTGAAGAACCATTTGCAATAGAAACTGGGTAGTTGTTATATTGTTTGTAAAACCCTTCTACAGTTATTCTTAATCCGCTATTTGGGATATACTGTCCTCCCAAAACATAATGATTGGATTGGATGTATTCCATTCCTCTGTTTACAAATGAACCCGTATTATCCTGAAACCCTAAAGATGTGTACGTAGGAATCTTGTAATAGCTACCGATAGATGCAGTTAAATCAACCTTATCTGTCAATTGGTAAGAGAAGCTTACTCTTGGAGAAAGTGTGCTTAAAGGATTGTTTCCGTTATCGGTAAATGAGTTCATATCCGAACGTATTCCAGCAGATACTAATAATCTATCTTGAAAGAAATTTTTAGAAACAGCTCCAAAAACTCCGTATTTAAAGAAATCAATTGCACTTCCAAAGTTTAGTATTACCTCTGGTTGAATAACGTTTCCAGTACTATCAGTTATTTCGCTCGATAGTTTATTATAAATACTCGTATTGTATTTTACGTATTGCCCCATAACTCCATAGGAGTATTTAAATCCATTTTGGAATTTATTCATGTCAAAACGAAACTTGTTTTCAATTTCTTGAGAATTAAGTCCCAAGTTTCTAAACTCTTCTTGATCGTTTTGTGCTCCCTCAAATTGGTCCAATTGATTATCGAACATGTTTCTACTTAATGTGATGTTATAATAACCATCATTCACCAATTTTTTATAGGCAAAACCAGTTGTGTAATTCCATTGGTTGATAAATGGAAGTGAACCTCTTAAGTAAGTGTTTTCGGGAGTTTCATTTGCAGTTTCGGCAAACTTAAATCTATCAATTGCTCCAACTCCAAGAGCTGTAAAAGTTGTTTTACTATCAATTTGGCGAGTTACTTTGTACTGAAAATCAGAAAAGTTAGGTCTTATTGGTAAATCGATGAGTGTAAATAATAAATCTAGGTAACTTGTTCTAGCAGAAGCTAAAAACACTGTTTTCTTGTCCTTACTTAAAGGACCTTCAAGAGTAAATGAACTTTCTGTTAAACTTGTTCTTACATTTCCTGAAAGCTTTTCGTTATTTCCATCTCTTTGTTTGATTACAAAAGTAGATGCTAAAGCATTGTCATACCTAGCATCAAATGCAGAAGAGGAGAGTTTTAATTCTTCAATAAATGAAACATTAAGTATTCCTTGAGCACCTCCAGACGAACCTTGAGTTTGAAAGTGATTGATTACTGGAATTTCTATTCCATCTAAATAATACACGTTTTCATTTGGAGCACCACCTCTAATTGTAATGTCGTTTCTTCCACCACCACCAGCAGAACCACCAACACCAGGAAGCGTTTGTACTACTTTAGAAACATCAAAGTTTCCTCCAGGATTAGATCGTATTTCTTGAGCAGTTAATTGCTGAACCGAAAGCGGAGTAACCATGTCAGTAGTAGAAACCTCTTTTTCTCTGTCGTAAGCAACTTCAAACTCATCAAGTTCTGTTCCTTGGCTTAATTCGAAGTTTATGATTTGAGCGTTTCCTGAGTTTAATTCAATGTTAAACTTAGTTTCTGTTTGATAACCAACAAATGAAACTCTTAAATTATAAGTTCCTGTTGGTATTTCTAAGCGGTAGTTTCCATCAAAATCGGTTGTAGTTCCATAATCAGTTCCTTCAACTAAAACATTAACAAAACCCAATAATTCCTGAGTGTTTTTGTCTTTTACGGTTCCTTTTATTATTCCTTTGTTTTGTCCATTCACTAACAAAGTGCTTATTAGCAGGAGAGTAGAAAGTATATACTTCATTTATTTTTTTGTTTAACAATATATAAACAAAGTTAAACAAGATTTATTAATTTGAGATAGTTTTAACTATTTATTTACTAAAAAGTCGGCCAATTTCATTGCCTTTTCTTGGTAGGAGAAATCTGGTTGAAGTTTTAATTCGTTTTTTTTATAATAAGAGGTAAGAGCTTGTGGAGTAATGAATTCAATCTCTTTTGAGTATAATTGAATCAATCCTTCTAGCTTAAAAGAAAACGGAGAAGCCGAAAACCTTCCTTTAGTTTGGCGAGTCACAATAGCCATTTTATCAGGGTTTATAGAATCAAAATAGGAGTGGAGCTGACTCATAAAATCTCTCAATTCATTAGCATCTCTATCATCAGTTACCTCAAAATATTTTTTAGATCCAGTTATGTTATGGAAGTTTCCATCATTGTCTTTTTCAAGAGCTACACAAATTGCCTTTTTCTTATCGATATCAATTCCTATTGTTTTCATGGTTCTAAATTAGTAATAATAAATCCAATCAATATATAGATTTTAAATTCCGAGTTTATATTCAATTAATTTCAATCGAGTATTTAGTATATTTGGCTAGGATTGAATAAATGCGAGATATGTTTTTACAAAAATTAATATTTATAGGTGCTTTTTTCTGTTTTACAATACAAGTTGGGTTATGTCAAAATAATACAGTAGGGGTACTTCACAAAACTGATTCTGTTTCTGAAGGATATACTTTATTTACTCCAGATCAGAATACAGACGCATATTTAATTAATAATTGCGGGGAAATAATAAATCAATGGAACTTCACTGAAAGACCAGCTCAAACATGCTATTTATTAGAGAATGGGAATCTTTTAAGAGTTGGAAGAAGTTATATTGAAATAAGAGATTGGAACGATAATTTGGTTTGGAAAGTTTTAAAAAACAGTTTGAATGTGAGGCAACATCATGATATAGAACATCTTCCTAATGGAAATATTTTACTTCTTTTAAAAGATAATTATACTGATTCTGTAATTATTCAAAACGGTAGAGATTCGTCTAAAGTAGCAGCTAACTTTTTTTTAGATAGAATTATTGAAATCCAACCAATTGGAACTGATTCTGCAATTATAGTTTGGGACTGGACATATTTTGACCATCTAATTCAGGATTTTGATAGTAGCAAAGCCAACTATGGAAACGTTCTTAATCATCCTGAGCTTTTAGATTTAAATTATGAAAACAATCAATTAGTAGATTACACACATTGTAATTCAATTGATTACAATCCTTATTTGGACCAAATTCTTCTCTCTGCAAGGCATTTAAATGAAATAATGATAATTGACCACAGTACTACAACAGCTCAAGCTAGTGGTCACTCTGGAGGTGTTTCTGGAAAAGGAGGAGACTTCATTTGGAGATGGGGAAATCCAGCTGTATATAAAAGAGGAACTATTCTAGACCAAAAATTATTTTTGCAACATGATGCAAAATGGATAGATTCTGGATATGCAGATGGAGGAAAAATCTCTGTGTTTAATAACAGTATTGATACTAATTATAATCAAAGTTCAGTAAATGTACTAATCCCATCTATTTTAGGGATTAACTATACTAAAACAGTAAATATTTATGATCCAATTAGCTTTGATTTTTCTTGGAGTGATTCAATTTTAGGAAATGTTTTTTATGAGAAAAACAAATCTGGAGTTCAATCTACTAAAGATGGTAACTTACTTATTTGTGAAACTTCAAAAGGGCAAATTACTGAGATCTCTAAAAGTGGTAAAAACGTTTGGACATACAAAAATCCTGTTGGAATTTCTATTTTTAATCAGTTCGATTCAGTAACATTCAATGGAATTTTTAGGGCAACTAAATATCCAACTTCTTACCCTGCTTTTATTGGGAAAACCCTGTCAAAATCAGGAACAATTGAGAATATTAATACTATGACAGATTCGTGTTATATTTATATTGATATCAATGAATTAGAGAGAATAACACCTTATGTATTGAATCCAGCTTATAATGGTCAAATTCGTTTTTCTTCAAATCTATCTAATACATCAATGTCAATTTCTGATTTATCAGGTAAAAAAGTAATCTCAGTATCAAGCTTCAATGGAAATGTATTGGAGTCTAATTTAAAACCTGGAGTTTATGTTATTGAGTTAATTTTTGGTGATGCGAGTAGAATTGCTCAGAAAGTTATTGTTCAATAAAAAAAACCTCAATCAAATGAATGATTGAGGTTTTTTTAGTTTCTAGTTAATATTTTTAAAACTCAAACTTAATTCCCTGTGCCAATGGCAATTCAGTAGAGTAATTAATTGTGTTCGTTTGTCTTCTCATGTAGATTTTCCAAGCATCAGATCCTGATTCTCTTCCTCCTCCAGTTTCTTTTTCTCCACCAAATGCTCCACCAATTTCAGCTCCTGAAGTTCCAATATTTACATTGGCAATTCCACAATCACTCCCTTTGTGAGATAAGAATAATTCACTTTCTCTCATGTTGTTTGTCATTATAGAAGAAGATAACCCTTGTGCAACACCATTTTGTTGTTCAATTGCATTTTCCAATTCTCCAGAGTATTTTAATAAATACAAGATAGGAGCAAATGTCTCCGATTGAACTATGTCCATTGAGTTTTCAGCTTCAATGATACAAGGCTTCACGTAACATCCAGTTTCGTATCCTTCTCCTTCAAGCACTCCACCTTCTACAACTACTTTTCCTCCTTCTGCTTTTGCACTTTCAATAGCAGCTAAGTAAGTATTCACTGCATCTTTATCAATAAGTGGTCCCATGTGGTTGCTTTCGTCCAATGGGTTTCCAATTTTAATTTGTCCGTAAGCAGCAGCTAATTTCTCTTTTACAGTATCGTACATAGAATCATGAATGATTAATCTACGAGTAGAAGTACATCTTTGTCCTGCAGTTCCTACAGCTCCAAATAATGCTCCAACAATTGTCATTTCCAAATCTGCACTTGGCGTAATAATAATCGCATTATTTCCTCCTAATTCTAATAATGATGTTCCAAATCTTTCAGCAACTGTAGCCCCTACAATCCTTCCCATTCTTGTACTTCCTGTAGCAGAAATTAATGGAACTCTGTGATCTTTAGTCATTATTTCACCTACTTTGTAATCTCCGTTTACTAATCCGCAAATTCCTTCTGGTAAATCATTTTCTTTTAATACTTCAGCCATTATGTTTTGGCAAGCAACTCCACACATTGGTGCTTTTTCACTTGGTTTCCAAACACAAACATCTCCACAAATCCATGCTAATGCTGTATTCCATGCCCAAACTGCAACTGGGAAGTTAAATGCTGAAATAATCCCAACAATTCCTATTGGGTGATACTGATCGTACATTCTGTGTAATGGTCTTTCACTGTGAAGTGTAGATCCATTCAATTGTCTTGATAATCCTACTGCAAAGTCACAGATATCAATCATTTCTTGTACTTCTCCGTAACCTTCTTGCAAAGATTTACCCATTTCATAAGAAACTAGTTTCCCTAATGGCTCTTTGTATTTCCTAAGTTTTTCTCCAAATTGTCTTACAATTTCTCCTCTCTTTGGTGAAGGAACAATTCTCCAATCTTTATAAGCTTCTTCTGCTGCCTTTATTACTCTTTCGTAATTCTCTTTGGTAGTTGCTTTTACTTTTCCAATCAACTGACCATCAACTGGTGAGTATGACTCTATTAATTCTCCGTTAGAGAAGTTATTAACTCCAGTAGAAGTTCCATCATTTATATCTTTCAAGCCTAATTCAGCTAAAAAATCTAGATTTAGTGCAGTTCCTGCCATGTTTTTTTCTTTTTGTTTCTAATTAATACAAAGGTACATTTTTATGAAGTCAATGTATAGTGAGAAGGTTAAAATTTTAACCGATACTATAGTTAAAGTGATTTTTTCATTTTTAAATGAGGAATACTAACTTCGCTAAATAATTTACCTTCTGTCTTATATCCGTGTTTTTCATAATAAGCAACCGCAGATTCTCTGGCATGGCATTCAATTTTTGAATAGCCATTTTCTTTTGCCCACTTTTCCGAAAAAGTCATCATTTCTCCACCAATTCCATTTCTTTGCTTATCAGAATCTACACATACTTGTCTCATCTTAAGTATATCAGAATTAATTTTTACAAATGAAAAGCATCCCGTTACTTTTTCTCCTTCGAAACAACCAACATGAATTTGGTCATTTTCAAGATATAGTTCTTCTTCAGAAAACATGAGATTAATAGGTTCTCTCAATATTTTATCTCTAAGTCTTACACATTTCCAGTAATCCTTGCTGTAATGGGGAATTATTTTTATTTCCATTAGTTTCCTGTATTAGATTTAATTGTAGAATGACCAATAATTAAATCACAATCACACAATTGATTTCTTAAGTAAGTTGTAATCGTATAACTGTTCTCGGTCTGAAAGTGATCACCTTCTAACATGGTAATATCACCTTTTCCTTCTAGTGGTTTCTTGAACATAAATACATAATCATAATACCCTTGCTTTATCAAAGCATCAACTTCGTATTGCTTTGCAAGTACATTATAGGTCATTTTAAAATCTTCTAAAAACAGATTATCTGTAAGTCCACCAAATACATAAATGTCACCATCAGTTAATGCTTGTGGGTAGTTTAATGCAAAATGAACGTGTACATAATCAGCTTCAAGTGCATCATTAACAGCAAATTGATTTTTAACAATGAATTTTCCATCTAAATCTTCGAAAAACAGGTAGTTCTTAAACCTTCTTTTTTCTTCAGGAAATAAATACACATTTGTAGATCTATTCTGTAAAGATATTTGTTGTACTTTTTGCCCTCTATATCTTAAGTTTCTAGTATCAAGGAATCTATATTCGTTTCCACCATCAAATACATTCTCCATACTATTGTAGTCATAAATAAGTTGATTACCTCTTATGAATAAAGGTTGTAATCCATAAATTGCATTATCCCATCTATTATTCTGTTGTATTACAACTTTCAAATCTCGTTTAATGTCGTTTATCACAACATCTTGTAAGTTCAATTCAAAATCAACTTCTTGTTTGTAGTTTCTTTCTTGAATATTACTAGGTCTTTTAACATCTGGGCGAGTAATTATTTTATTTTCATACACTTGAAAACGCCTAGTAAAAACAGCATCTTCAGGATCATTGTCTCTAAATACTTTAAGAATGTAGTTTCCTGTTAATTTGAAACTCATATTCTTATTAGGAATCTCTAATTCATAATGAATGTATTGTTCATAGGTGTTAAATGAAAATTTAAAACTCTGGATAAAATCTTGAAAGAATCCTTGAATGTATTGAGTCTGCATTAAATCAGATTTTTTCCATTCGGCATCACAATGAATAATAGTGTAGTAATAGTCACCTAAGTCTGGGCCTAGTTTGTCAAAGGATATTTTAAGGGTTTCGTTTTCTTCTTTATTAATAGCTGGATTACTCATATTCCAACTTTTTTTATGCAGCCATACTGTTTTTACATTTTTATCAAATGTTTCGTTTCGGTACACTCCATAATCTTCTACAGCATATTCATCTTCGATATCTGCAGTAGTATCATTTTCATTAGAATCTGAAGATGCAACCTTGTTAGCACCTGTACAGGAGACTATAACAAAGAGGAATAAATATATTAAATGTTTCATAGTGTTGTGTCTAAACAAAAATAGGGATTAATTATTATTCACATGCTACATTTAATAATAACTATTTCAGTAATTGATAACAAACAAAATTAATCTATCTTTATGGTGTAATTGGTTTTCGAGAAATCGAAATTAAAAGGGAATTAGGTGAAAAACCTAGACTGTTCCCGCAACTGTAAGCTTCGATAAAAGCTTGTTCAATAAATCCACTGTTAGCCTAATGCTGATGGGAAGGAAAACAAGAAATGAAGTGAGTCAGGAGACCTGCCAATTTACATGTAAATACTGTTTTCGGGATAGAAACACGTGATTATTACTTTTCTTTAAGAGGAGTTCTTCTCATATGCCTTTTCGTAAGTAGTATTTATTAATTAGAAACTAAAACAACTAATAATAAATATAAAACATGAAAAAAAATTACATTTTAATTTTAGCAGGGATTATTTCTTTTTCCTCTTATTCTCAATCTAATGTTACCGATTTTGAAGATTTAAACTTATCAACTGATAGCTATTGGAATGGTAGTGACCAGTCTGGTCAATTTATCTCAAACACAGTTATGTTTAATAATGCATATGATACTGCTTGGGGCGGTTCATGGTCTGGTGTTTCTTATTCTAATATGAAAGATGACACTACAGCTGGTTATGGAAATCAATTTAGCTGTATTGCAGCAATTGGTTATAATTCAAGTGCAACTTATAGCATATTTAATCCAAAGTCTAATATATTAGTTACAATTCCTAATTATGGGGCTTTAACAGGTTTTTGGATTAATAATTCTACTTATGCCTATTTATCTATGAAAAATGGAGATTCATTTGCTAAGAAATTTGGAGATTCTACTAATGCAGCTGGAGTTGATGATGGTACAAATGGAAATGATTGGTTTAAATTAACAATCCACGGAGAAAACTCTGATTCAGTAGAATTTTATTTAGCTGATTTTAGAGGTTCTGCTTCTGCAGATTATATCCTTAAAGATTGGACTTATGTTGATTTATCTACTTTGAATCCAAATTCTAAAAACTTAACTTTTTCAATGTCATCATCTGATGTTGGTGGTTTTGGAATGAATACGCCTAAATATTTTTGTATGGATAACTTGACTTACACAACTTCATTATCTGTTGTTGAGAATATCGAAAATTCAATATCAATTTACCCTAATCCAACACAAAATAACATTAATGTAAAGTTTGAAGAAACTATTAATAATGCTTCATATAGGTTGATTGATGTTGCAGGTAGAGAAGTTGTTAGTTCTACATTAAATGGAGTTAGCTCACTTAAGCTTGATTTATCAAACCAGAATAATGGTGTTTACTTTTTAATGATAAACATTGAAGGTGAAGTAATCACTAAAAAAATAATCAAACAATAAGTTGAACAAATCAGTTCAAATAGTAGTATTTTTTTTCTTATCTCATTTTACAATGGGGCAAGGAAGTTATGCGCCTGCTGCTGGACAAATTGGAACTACGGCTATGCACAAGGATAGTTCTAGTTTTGTAGCATGGGCAACAAATTGTTCTGTAAATAGGGGATATCAACAAATTAATGATTCTACTCTTGGTAAAGCCTCACTAGGAGATTCAACTAATGTTTATGGCAAAGCCAATGGAACTGTAGTTAGTCTTGGTGATGGAGGGGAGGCTATTTTAAACTTATACCAATCTTTACACAATGGTCCTGGACCAGATTTTGCAATTTTTGAAAATGGATTCAATTCGAGCTTTTTAGAGTTAGCTTTTGTCGAAGTTAGTTCGGATGGGATTCATTTTTTTAGATTTCCTGCCAATAGTGAAACACAAGACTCTATTCAAATTGGAACTTTTGGAGCAGTTGATGCTACAAACATTAATAATCTTGCTGGAAAATACCAAGTAAATTATGGATCTCCTTTTGATTTGGATGAAATTTCCAACGATTCATTATTGAATAAAGGGAATATAACCCACATAAAAATTATTGATGTAATTGGAAATATTACTCCAGAATTTGCGAATTATGATTCTCAAAACAGAAAAATAAATGATCCTTGGCCAACACCTTTTGCTTCATCAGGTTTTGATTTAGATGCAGTAGGATTAATCCATGTGAATGGGATTAATACATTAACTGAAAAACAACAAGAATTTAAAGTATTTCCTAATCCATTTACTTCTTTAATTACTGTTAATTCGGATGTTGAAATTGAACAATTAGAATTGATTTCTCTTTCTGGAAAAACTGTAGCAATTTCTGCTAATAGTTCGATAGAGATTAATGAGTTACCTTCGGGAATATATCTACTAAGAATTTCGACTGAAAAGTCAGTTTATGTTAAAAAAGTGGTTAAAAAATAGCATTCTTTTCACCTTATTTATTGGGGTCAGCGTCAGTTTTTCTCAAATTAAAACTGATACATTACGTACGTTTACTAAATCTGAATTTCTTACTGATTTAGAATCCTTTTCTAGTCTTACTTTAACTGATTCATCTCAGTTTAAAACACTTGCAGAAGTGTTAGAAACAAGTTCTCCTGTTTATTTAAAAAACTATGGAAATGGCCAATTAGCTACTCTTTCTATAAGAGGGAATGGAGCATCTCAAACTCAATTGTTTTGGAATGGATTCAAAATGAATTCGCCAACACTAGGTCAATCTGATTTATCACTTATTCCAACCTTTTTTATCTCTGATTTTGAATTAAATTATTCTGGAGGAAGCTCTGTAAATGGTAGTGGAGGAATAGGAGGTAGCCTAGATTTATCGAACAAACTAAATTGGAAAAAAGGAATAGATGGGAGTTATGGAAAACAACTCGGGAGTTTTTCTCAATCTACTTCACGTTATAAAGTTTCCTTTGGAACAAAAAAGTTTTACCAACAAGTTAAGTTTTTGACTAAAAAAGGCGAAAATGATTTTTCATTTCCTAATACGAGTAAAATCAATAACCCAACTGACAACCAGACAAATAACAAGCTTTGGCAATGGGGAGGACAATATGAAATTGGTTATATTATTAATACTAAAAACATAATCCAAGCAACAGCCATATACTATGATAGCTGGAGAGAAATTCCACCTATTAATGGAGGAGTTTCTAATGAAGAAACTCAAGAGGATAAAATATTCAGAGGTTTTGTAAGTTGGAAATCCTACCAAGATAAATTTAAGTCTGATTTACGCGTTTCTTTTTTCAGTGAAAAACTAAATTATATAGATACTATTTCTTCAATTTTCTCAGAAGTTGCAGTAAAAACCTATCAAGCCCAGCAAAGATTGAAATTTAAGATATTAAAGAATTTTGATGTAGAAACTTCAATTCAAAATTCCTTAGTATTAGCAATGTCATCAGGATTTGATGAATCGAAAAGAAGAAACGAAGCTGGGGTTTATGTGAAAATATCCGAAACTTTGAAAAAAGGATATTACGAAGTATTTGCCAGGCAAGAGTTGATTGATTCTGACTTTTCACCAGTTGTTTTTGGTGGAGGATTTATTTACAATCCTTTTAATAATAATGTAAAATTTAAAGGAAACATCTCAAGTAATTACAGAGTTCCTACTCTTAATGATTTGTATTGGGCACAAGGTGGGAATAGTAGTTTGTTACCTGAGAATGGTTGGAGTGCAGAGGTTGGTGTTGATTTTGAAAAGGTACTAGAGTGTTATAGTTGTGCTGTTACTACAAATGATGTAACCGTTTTATCAGGTAAACTGTATGAGAATAGATTTAATTTTGGGCTAACAGCTTTTTATAACCAAACAGAAAACTGGATTCAGTGGACACCAACAGATTTTGGTTATTGGTCGCCAAGTAATGTGAAACAAATTGAAAACAAAGGAATTGAAGTTGTAACTAGTTTTTATCATGAAAAGAATTCTAATAAAATAGAGGCAAAAATTAATTACTCCTTCACTCATTCTCGAAATAAAGATTTTTTAAGTCAGAATAACGAAAAAGTAAATAGAATTCCTATTTACATACCTACTCACAAAGCCAATGCTTACTTATCTTACTCAATAAATAGATTGACTCTGTTCTACTCGCAATTATATAATGGTAGAGTATTTATTGATGAAAGTAATTCTACTTATTTGCCTCATTATTTTCCTGCAAACACTGGGTTAAGTTATTCTAATAGCCTGAAGAATATAAAGTATGTAATAGGGGGAAGGATAAATAATGTATTTAATGAACCTTATCAAGTAGTCGCTAACAGGCCAATACCTGGAAGAAATTATTCAATAAACTTAACTTTATCTTTCTAATGAAAAGTATTCACATATATATAGGGTTAGTTCTGTTACTTTTTGGTTGCAAAAAGGAAGTTGGCCCACAATCTATTAATCTAGACGAAAAGGGAATAGGAAAGCTAATAGTAATAAATGAAGGAAATTTTGGTTTTGGGAATGCTTCAGTATCTCTATATGATCCTAATACTGGTGAAATAGCTAACAACCAATACAAAAAAGTTAATGGTATAGGAATAGGAGATGTACTACAATCAGTAAAAAGACACGGCAATAAATTCTATTTTGTAGTGAATAACTCGGGTAAAGTAGTTGTTACAGACACCAATCTTAATCTCATTACAGAAATCACAGGATTCAACAGTCCAAGATATATGGAATTTTTCGGTGATAAAGCTTTCGTAACAGATTTAAAACAAAAAGCAGTTTATGTAGTCGATTTAGTTTCCAATCAAATAATAAATCAGATACCAACACAAGGCTGGACCGAGCACATTATAATGCATAATAACAAGTTATATGTTATGGATAGGGGGGATTACTTGACAAATAGCACACAAAATTTTCTTTATATAATCAATCCAACTACTTTAATCAAAGAAGATAGTATTCAGGTAGGAATTAATCCCAATAGTATGGTTCTTGATATTAATCTTAAGTTGTGGATATTAACTTCTGGTTATAGTGGTATAGAAAACGGTAGATTTCAAAGAATTGATTTAGATTCTAATAAAATTGATTTTACTTACATCTTTAATTCATCAACAGATAAACCATCTAGATTAACTTATGACTTTGATATAAAAAAATTTTATTTTTTGAATTCATCTATATACACTGTAAACAATGATGTTTCTGGTTTTATTCCGAGTGTTTTTTATCAAAAAAACAATGAAAATTTCTATGGTTTAAATGTCATTGAAGGAATAATTTATGCAACTAACGCAAAAAATTATAATCAAATTGGTAATATTAACATGTTTAACAGCCTTGGTGAAGAATTAAATATTACTACTTCATCAATTATACCTCAGTCAGTTAATTGATTCCATCATTTTTATTATTTTGAGTTTTAAACAATTTATCGTACATTGTTAATAACTTTAATACTTCTTAACTTTAGCTTAACGGAGAAGATTTATTAATTTAACGAATCGAAATGGTATAATAATGCCATTTTTTTAATAAAACATAAATCAAAAAACAAAAAATGAAGAAAAATTACTTTTTACTAACATTATTATTCTTTACTGGAAGCTTAATATATTCCCAGTGTACATTGAATCTAAGAATGTATGATGATTATGGAGACAGTTGGAATAATAATACACTTACAGTAACAGTTAATGGTACAGCAGTTTTAACTAATGTTACTTTAGGTAATTTTGGTCCAACATCTGGAAGTGGTCCTGAAGATTTATCATTTTCTGCAAATACAGGAGATATTGTAAGGACTATATGGAATGGTGGTGGATCATATGGTTATGAGGTTGGTTATGAAATAATTAATAACGATGGCTCAGTTTTATTCTCAGAAAACATGTCAGGTGTAGGAGTCACAGCAGGTTCATCAACTCCTTCTGGAGTTTCTTTGGCAACTAACCTTGCTGCTTGTCCAGCTATCCCTTGTGCTTTAAATCTAAGAATGTATGATGATTATGGAGACAGTTGGAATAATAATACACTTACAGTAACAGTTAATGGTACAGCAGTTTTAACTAATGTTACTCTATTAAATTCTGGACCTACTTCAGGATCTGGACCAGAAGATTTATCATTTTCAGCTGCTACAGGAGATGTTGTAAGAACCATTTGGAATGGTGGTGGATCATATGGTTATGAGGTTGGTTATGAAATAATTAATAACGATGGTTCAGTTTTATTCTCAGAAAACATGTCAGGGGTAGGTATTACCGCGGGCTCATCAACTCCTTCTGGAAATTCTGTCGGAGCTTCTGCTACATGCCTTTCTTGTCCATCAATAGCTGGTGTTTCATTTGATAATGTTTTTAACGATTCAGTTGCTTTTTCTTGGATATATAGTTCATCAAGTACTTATACAATAGAATATGGTGCACTAGGATATACATATGGAACAGGAACAACAATTAATTCAACAGATACGAATACATCAATAGGAGGATTAACTGCAAATAATTCATACGATGTATATGTAGTTGTAAATTGTGGCCCAGGTAATAGCAGTTCTGCTGCAGGACCATTTACTTTTAAAACTTTATGTGATGCAGCTACTATCCCTTATTTACAAGACTTTTCATCTTGGCCTCCTACTTGTTGGGATTTAACAGGTGGGTCTAATGATTGGATCTCTTATTCTGGTGGAATTGCAAGAGCAAATTTCTGGAGCATTAATTCTGGAGATCTTCATATGATGTCTGAACCAATTATTGTTAATTCAAATGCTAGGTTTAAATTTGATTGGTCAAGAAATACATCTACTTTTTATAATGATTCAGTTGCTGTTCAAATTAAAGAAGTGGGTGGTTCATGGAATACAGTTTGGGGTATGACTAATCCATCATCTAATGATGGAGCAAGTAATACATCTCCTGGTTCTTTTGTGACAGAAACAATAATATTGGATTCTGCAACTTATACTAATAAAACCATTCAAATAAGATTTGTTGGAGTTTCGAATTGGGGACCAGACTTTTTTGTTGACAACGTAATTGTTGAAGCAATTCCAAATTGTCCAGATGCTTTAAATCTAAATTCTTATAATGTTACTGCAACATCTGCAATGATAAATTGGTCAAACACTGCAGGTTCTGCAAATTCAAGAATAGAATATGGTCCAGCAGGTTTCACACTAGGTGCAGGAATCTCAATGATTGTTTCTAACGATACAGTTCCATTAATTGGATTAAATTCTTTTACAAGCTATCAATATTATGTAACATCAATTTGTACTCCTTCTGATTCAAGTCCATGGGCTGGACCTTATAGTTTCACTACTTTATGTAACGATACTAATGTAGGACCTTGGATGGATGATGTGGAAGGACACGGAACAACAACATCTGCTGCTGCAATAGCAAACTGCTGGTCAGCAACAAACACTGCTTCTTTTGATTGGAATATTACAGGATTTGGTACACCATCAAGTTCTACAGGTGCTCTTTCAGCTAATAGTGGAAGTAAATTCTTCTATACAGAGGCTTCTGGAGCAGGAATTGGTGATACAGCAATATTGAATTCACCTTCAATTAATTTATCAACCCTTACTACTCCTTTTTTAGAATTCTATTATCACATGACTGGAGCACAGATGGGATCCTTAAATGTTCAAGTATTAAGTGGTACAACGTGGACCAATGTATTAACATTGAATGGTGCACAACAGCCAAATCAAGCTTCACCATGGAACCAACAGTTTGTTGATTTATCTTCTTATACAGGTGTTATAAAATTAAGATTTGTTGCTGTTAGTAATGGATCCTGGGAGGGTGATATAAGTTTAGATGATATAGCAGTGATAGAATCACCATCTTGTTTCTCACCAACAATGGCTGGAGTGACCGTAAATACTAGTACGAGTGCAACTGCAAGTTGGTCGGCTCCATTGTTTGGAACTCCTACAAGTTACATCGTGAGATATGACACTGCTGGATTTAATCCTTTGGCTACTGGAATAAATGTTGTTTCTAGTACTT
>Ga0075469_10000062_pt1 | contig 37355 bp, 27 predicted proteins | sample DEB08_DNA_13_FD_77577 | JGI IMG/M metagenome (GOLD analysis project Ga0075469, IMG submission 77577) | Aqueous microbial communities from the Delaware River and Bay under freshwater to marine salinity gradient to study organic matter... | ecosystem: Environmental > Aquatic > Marine > Coastal ...
CATTTGGAAAATAATAAATCTAAATCAATCTATGTTTCCAAAAGAAAAGGCTACGACTAATTCAAGAAAATGTAGTAAGCCCCTATTTTTCTTAATAGTACTAATTATAGGCTTTGGTGCTTGCCAAACAGTTCAGAGTGAGGAGACGGAAAAGCAAGGAACTAAACAAAGGGAAGTTCCCTTAGTAGCAACCAATAATGCGCAAACAGCTACTTTACCATTAAATGAAGAAAAAATGACTGACCCAAATGCAAAATCAGGTACTTTCATAGATACTCGTGATGGGCAATCCTACCCATGGGTAAGCCTAAAAGATGGCAAAAAATGGATGGCAAAAAACTTAAATTACGAAACAACTAATACTTGGTGTTATGATGACAACCAAGACAATTGTGCTAACTATGGTCGATTATATACTTGGCAAGCGGCAAATAATGCTTGCCCAAAAGGCTGGCGATTACCAACTGATGAAGAATGGTGGATGATGGCGAGCCATTACGGAAAAGCTTATAACTCTTACTCAGGACAGCAAAAAATGGAAGGGAAAGACGATGGGGAAATTGCTTATCAAGCCTTAATAAAAAATGGAACTACAGGATTTGCTGCCTTGTTTGGTGGTTCTTATGCTACCAGCGAAGGTTTTGATTATCTTGGAGACCTCGGTTGTTATTGGACAAGTTCTGCGAATAATGAGTCCAATGCTTTAGGATATTATTTTTATATTCATAGTAGAGGACTTGCTCGGGATAGTTATCCTAAGGGGTCTGGTTTTTCTTGTCGTTGTTTGCAAGATTAAGTTAGACTATTGCTGGTGAGGACTTGCAGCCCGCAATCTCTATATTGCTAGCTTCTAGCGAGTTTTATTTTTTAATTTTACACGCCAGAGGCGTGAGGAATAGTGGTGTTGGAATTAAAATCCTAACCAGCAGCTTATTTCTGCATCGTTACTAAGGAATGAATATTAACTAAATCAACCTATATCTATGAAAAGTATCATCAAGGAAAATAGTGCGCTTTATCATTTTGTCCAATGGGCATTTTTTCCCATAGTTCTGATTGGCACGCCTTATCTCATTTATTTACTGGTTGGTAATGGATCCTCCGTGGCGTTGACTACTTATATTGTTGCAGTAGGGGTTGGTTTATTGTTTTGGTTAATGGAATGGTTGATGCCCTTTAAAAAACATTGGAATCATTCACACGGTGATATTGCAACTGATTTAACAAGTGGAATTGTTGCTTATATTATTTTGCCAATTTTTTTAAAACCATTGTTCATCGCATTATTAGCAGGAGGAACTGTTTGGCTCTCTGTACAATGGGGTGGCGCTATATGGCCAAACGATTGGCCGGTAATTGCTCAACTGATATTGCTGCTAGTTATAGGCGATGCAGGTCGATACTGGGGGCATAGGTTGGCACATACCGTACCAATCTTATGGAATTTTCATGCGGTTCATCATTCTACCAAGCGATTGTATTGGTGGAACGCCACTCGCCAACATCCTGTGGATAAAGCTTGGTTCACCTTTACAGAAATGCTTTTCCCCGTATTGTTAGGAGCAGATGGTATTGTTTTATCCATGTATTTTGGTGTAACGGTCGTTTGTGGGTTTTCCCAACATTGTAATATCAATTTAAAATTGGGTCCGCTGTATTGGTTTTTTAATGTGGTAGACCTTCATCGTTGGCATCACTCGAAAAAGATTGGCGAGTCTAATAATAATTATGGCAATAATTTAATCATCTTTGACCGCTTATTCGGTACTTATTTTCATCCCGAAAGACAAGTTGACCCCAATCTACATATTGAAGAAATTGGTTTACTAAATCCAGATTATCCTGAGAATTATTTAGGGCAGTTAAAAGCGCCTTTTCAGAAGGGGATGGATAAGCCTCAGGAGGACTAAGATGTTGGTGAGGGTATCTATAAAACTTTTATGTTGCTCGCTTCTTTATTTGAAAGTCTTTTACACGCCAGAGGCTTAAGGAATAGTGGTGTCGGATTAAAAATCCTAACCAGCAGCAGGAATTTTTTATCTGTTATGACAGCGGGGATATAATGGACAAGAGTAAATCTCTAACAATGCAATTTTTCTTACTCATTCCGTACATTAATAAGATATAATGGACAAGAGTAAATCTCTAACCCCATTAATTCCACCAAATTTTTTAACGGCTAATTGATGGATGATTAATACCTCTTTGATGCTTATCATTGGGCTAATTTTTTCAATAATCCAGGATCTTCTTTAAAGATTCTATTAAGATGTATCATTAATTCATTATTCTCTTTTGAAGACTTTTCTATTTCCTTTAAATAGGCAAGAATTGGCTTCAATTGGCTTTCGGGAAGCTTTACAATGATTTGATTAATTTCTGTTCTTAATTGTTGTTCCATGGTAAATAAGTTTTCTCAATATTGTTTTAAAATTTGATTTAAAGATACTTTTTTTATTGAAATTTCTATAATACTAGAAAGTAATGGATTAATAATTTTTCACCTTTTTTCCACCTTAAATACCCATTGACAATATCATTCTTACCCATTTCATTATATCTGTCACATACAGTTGGGTCTACTTTAACTTTTAACCATTCTTTATCGATAGATACGGGGGTTAGACAATTTAATACTGGTTTTTTAATTTGTCTTGAATTAATTTCTGGGGTCACTAAAAGAGGATTATCAGCTGAATTAATTGGAGTAATAGAAACAGTATTTAGAATAAATTCTTCCCAGCTAAAATATTTTAAATTTGGAGAATTCTTTAACCATAATTTCTGATTGGATTCTTCGTTTACGATTACTTCCATCCATTCTTCTTCTATTTTATAAACTTGAATATAAAAAATATAATAATCGAGATGAAGAGAAAAAGGTTTGAACCAATTCTTTTCCTTACCACTAATCTCTCTAATATTATGAGCTTTTATTGCCTCATCATCGAATATTTCTATTGACTTGATAGGGATATTAGCTCCTTTTGACTCATAAAATTTGATTGTAGGTAAACTGTCTATTGCTACTGAAATTAGGCCATTTCCCTTGATAGAGTCTATTTGAGAAAATAAACTTAATGGTACTACCATGACTAATACCCAGAAAATTACCTTGATTTTATACATATTCTTTATGTTTTAAAACAAAAAAGGAATATCGTAAATTTTGCGATACTCCTTTTTTAACTTGATATGTTTTATCTCTTTTGATGAGATTTTATCTAATTCAACTCCACCAACATCCCCAAACTAACCTCCTCAGGCAACTCAATAACTTCCCCACTAGCAACCGTCTCCACCAAAGTCAAATCATCCGCCAAAACCTCATTCTTAATATAATCGCCAAAAGAAGCCACCGCAGCGGTCACCAAGTCATGCTTTTCTAGCGACTTTAATTCTAGCCGTTACATTAAAATCTTTAGCGTTACGGACGTTTTGGATACGATTAATCAATTTTCTTGCAAACCTGTTCCAAGTTTTTACATCGATTAAGCTCGTTTTGCTTTATCCATGTGATTATCCGCTTTAATTGATTCGGCTAAAGCAATTACATCTTCTAATTGTGCCGCAATATCTTTAGCATCTTTTTTAGATAACTTAGCATTTGGAATGCCTTGTTCTAATTTATCCATTGCACCATCAATTTTGCTAATTACTCCTTTTACATTAATTTCTGTTTTTCTCATCATTAAAATTTTTTAATTAAATCAAGAAGGTATTTTAAACGCTCCAGCCTTTCATTTATAAATTCATCATAACCAACTATTCCAAGGTGCTTTCTAAAATCCTCTTTATATTGCTGCGCTAAGGTAAGTTGGTCTTTTATAAGTTTGATTTCCAGTTCAATCTCTCGTTTTGTCATATTGGCTTAGTATTGAGTAAATTCAATTTACGGATAAATAATTAATATTCAAACAAAATTGACTATTGAGTGTGTTGAGATTTTACAAAGGGATAAATTGTTTGAAGGACAATTAAGCCCCTCAATTCAACTCCACCAACATCCCCAAACTAACCTCCTCAGGCAACTCAATAACCTCCCCACCAGCAACCGTCTCCACCAAAGTCAAATCATCCGCCAATACCTCATTCTTAATATAATCCCCAAAAGAAGCCACCGCAGCCGTCACCAAGTCATGCTTTTCTAAAGCGACTTTAATTCTATCAGTTACATTAAAATCTTTGGTCTTTCTAGCGTTTTGAATACGGTTGACTAATTCTCTAGCCATACCTTCTGCTTTCAAATCATCCGTTAAGGTAATATCCAAAGCAACGGTTAAATCACCATCATTCGCCACTAACCAACCAGGAATATCTTCCGCAGAAATCACAAAATCAGCTAAAGTCAATTCGTAGCCCTGTCCATCAATCGACAATTTATAAGAATTATCCGCTTCAATTTGTGCAATATCTTCTTGACCTAATTTATTGATAAGTGGAATCGCAGCTTTCATATTTTTCCCTAAAATTCGACCTAAAGTCTTAAAATTAGGTTTGATACTTTTCTTGACGATGCCTGATGTATCGGTGACATATTCGATGTCTTTCACATTCACTTCTGCTAAAATCAAATCCTTTACTCCGTCTACTTGTTGGCTAAAAGCTGCATCTAAAACAGGTAATAGTATTTTTTGTAAAGGTTGTCTTACTCGTAAGCTTTCCTTTTTTCTTAAAGATAAAACTAAAGAAGAAATACGTTGTGCATATTCCATTCTTTGTTCCAAATCTTTATTGATAGCTACATGACTGACTCTTGGGAAACTTGCCAAGTGAACAGAAATATGCTTTTCTTGCTTCGAAACTTCGTTTAAATTTTTGTACAACCAATCTGCAAAAAATGGCGCAACGGGTGCCATTAATTTTGAAATTGCTTCCATACAAGTATATAAGGTCTGGTAAGCAGCAATTTTATCTTGTGAGTATTCCCCTTTCCAGAAACGACGACGACATAAACGCACATACCAGTTACTCAAATGGTCCATCACAAAAGACTGGATTTTTCGAGTAGCTGCCGTTGGTTCGTAATCGGCATAATCTTGATTGACGTCCTTGATTAAGGAATTCAATAAAGACAAAATCCATTGGTCAATTTGTGGACGTTCTTCTAGTGGTACATTCTTTTCGCTATATTTGAAATTATCAATATTCGCATAACCTGCATAAAATTTGTAGGTATTGAATAACGTACCAAAGAACTTATTTCTAGTCTCTACAACGCCATCAATATCGTATTTCAAATTATCCCAAGGCTGAGAAGCAGAAATCATATACCAACGATTGGCATCTGCGCCATGCGTTTCTAAAGCTTCAAAAGGCTCAACTGCATTGCCCCAACGCTTAGACATTTTTTTACCAAACTTGTCTAAAACTAAACCATTCGATACCACATTTTTAAAAGCAACTTGGTCAAAAACCATCGTTGCAATCGCATGTAAGGTATAGAACCAACCTCGTGTTTGGTCAACACCCTCTGCAATAAAATCTGCTGGGAAATTCGTCTTAAATTTGTCTTGATTTTCAAAAGGATAATGCCATTGTGCATAAGGCATCGAACCACTATCAAACCAAACATCAATCAAATCCAATTCTCGATACATGGGTTCGCCGTCATCGGTCACCAATACAATATCGTCAATATAAGGTCTGTGCAAATCTTTTGGTACTGCTTGGTTTTTGCCTAGTGCAGCATTCGCTTTATCTATTTCTTTTTGCAATTCTTCGATAGAACCGATACACTTATCCTGCGCTACTTCTCCTGCATCTTCGTTGACTTTTGTCCGCCAAATTGGAAGCGGTACACCCCAATAACGAGTACGAGATAAATTCCAATCTTGTAAATTTTCTAACCACTTACCAAAACGCCCTGTTCCAGTAGAAGCAGGTTTCCAGTTAATGGTCTTATTTAATTCATACATTCTTTCCTTGACAGAAGCTGCTTTCACAAACCAACTATCCAAAGGATAATATAAAATCGGCTTATCTGTTCGCCAGCAATGTGGGTAATTATGTGCGTATTTTGCGACATTAAAAGCTTGATTGTTTTGCTTTAAATAGATTGAAATGTCCACATTTACATCGACATAATCTTCCTCGTCTTTATAATTTTTCACATACCGATTAGAAAATGGGCCAACAGAATCTTTGAATTTTCCTTGTTTGTCTACTAAAGTCAAAGCGCCAATACCATTCTCTGCCCCTACTTTTCTATCATCCGCACCAAAGGAAGGAGCGGTATGTACTATTCCTGTACCACTTTCAGTCGTTACAAAATTTCCTAAAACAATTCTAAAAGCATCAGTTTTTCCATTCAATTCTTCAATCTCATTCCCAAAAGCTAATAATTGCTCATAGCGAACACCGTCTAATTGTTTGCCGATAAACGTATCGCTCTTTGCTAAAATCTCATGCTGCTTTTTACCGCCAAACCATTTAGACACCAAATCTTCTGCCATCACGACACTTACGGGTAAGTTCGTGTAAACATTATTGGTTTTGATTTTTACATACTTGATTTTGGGGCCAACGGTCAAAGCCGTATTAGAAGGCAAAGTCCAAGGCGTCGTCGTCCAAGCGATGATACGAACATCTTCGTCTGCGTCGTCAAAAAGGAAATCAGATGTTTCATTTTTGGTTACCTTAAACATCGCTACGGCCGAAGTATCTTTTACATCTTGGTAAGCGCCAGGCATATTCAATTCATGCGAACTCAATCCTGTTCCTGCCGCAGGGGAATAAGGTTGAATCGTCAACCCTTTGTACAATAAACCTTTATTATACATCTGCGATAATAACCACCAAACTGATTCGATGTACTCATTCTCATAAGTGACATAAGGGTTTTCTAAGTCTACCCAATAGCCCATTTTGATGGTCAAATCATCCCACAAATCTTTATAGCGCATCACCGTTTCCTTACACTTGGCATTGTATTCATCTACCGAAATTGATTTGCCAATGTCTTCTTTGGTAATACCCAATTCTTTTTCTACGGCTAATTCAATCGGTAAACCGTGCGTATCCCACCCCCCTTTTCGCTCTACTCGCTTGCCTTTCATCGTTTGATACCGACAAAAAATATCCTTAATCGCTCTTGCCATGACGTGGTGAATCCCAGGTTTTCCATTCGCAGAAGGAGGCCCTTCATAAAATACAAAACTGTTATCTTCGGAACGTTGGTTGACACTTTTGGCAAATACATCTTGCTCGGCCCAAAAGGCTAAGATTTCCTTATCGATGGAAGGCAGATGAAGCGATTTTTCTATTTTATACATAACAAATAATTATTTTCTTAATTTGAAGGCGCAAAGATACCGATTTAATAAAAATTAAAACCAAAACGAAAATTAAAAACCCAACTAATCTAAATTGGTGGATATATAAACTAAAAAAGCGTTGACAAATTTAATCTGTCAACGCTTTTTTAGTCCAAATATCTAGCATTTTCACAGATTACGGGTTGAATCCTGAATTATAATAATGCTAATAATTATGTTTGGAGATACTTGCATAGTCATTTTTTATAATGAGTGGACAAATTTAGGGGAAATATAATAGAGTTGCAACTTGTGCTTTGCTAATAAAAAATGCTCATTTTTGCAAAAAAGTTCCATTATCTTGAAGTTAAGCCTAAAATCAACGCCATCTCCTGTTCAAGAAATTGAAAACCATTTGCTCCAAAGCAAAGGGATTAAGCTATTTATAAAAAGAGATGACCTGATTCATCCTCAAGTTTCTGGCAATAAATGGCGAAAGTTAAAATACAATCTGTTGGCGGCAAAAGAACAAAAGAAAGAAACGTTATTGACTTTTGGCGGTGCTTTTTCCAATCATATTTATGCGACTGCAGCAGCAGGAAAAGTCTTTGGCTTTAAAACGATTGGTCTGATTAGAGGAGAAAGAATCGAACCACTCAATCCAACTTTAGCTTATGCAGAAGAAGTAGGCATGGAATTGCATTTTATTACTCGTTCGGATTATAGAAGAAAAGAGGATGCAATTTATCAAAAAGAAGTACGAGACCGATTCGGGGATTTTTTCTTGATTCCAGAAGGAGGAACAAATGCAGCTGCCATTAAAGGTTGTGCAGAATTAGTGGAAGAAGTCAAGCAGCAGTTAGCTGAACTACCTGATTATTGGTGTGCTTCCTGTGGAACGGGTGGAACTTTAAGTGGGATTATTGCAGGTTTGAACGGACAAAAAAAAATATTGGGTTTTTCTGCTTTAAAGGGAGATTTTCATCAGAAAGATATTAGAGGAATGCTGAGTAAGGTGTCGGCCACTTTGAAAGTGGCCGACACCTCTAACTGGCAAGTCAATACCGACTATCACTTCGGAGGCTATGCTAAATTTAAACCGCCATTAATTGACTTCATTAATACCTTCAAAAAGGACAATAATATCCAATTAGAACCCATTTATACAGGAAAACTTTTTTATGGTATTTACGATTTAATAAAAAACGATTATTTCCCTAGCGGAAGTAGTATCTTCGCAGTTCATACGGGCGGTCTGCAAGGAATTGCAGGATTTAACCGTCGATTTGGAAATTTGATAATTTGAGATACGAGTTGCGAGTTGCGGGTTTACGTGGTCTAATCGTAAACCCGCAACTCGCAACCCGCAACTCGCAACTGGAACAATGAATTACCTTACTTTAGAAAATGTTAGCAAGACCTACGGAGAAAAGGTGCTATTTGACGAGATTGATTTTCAAGTCAATAAAGGAGAGAAGATTGCGATAGTCGCTAAGAATGGTGCGGGTAAATCGACCCTTTTAAAAGTGATTGCTGGAGTAGAACCACCTGAGGGCGAAAATCAAAAAGTTTGGTTGTATAAAAATATTAAAGTAGGCTATTTGGTGCAAGACCCAGATTTTGAGGGAGCGAATACGGTCTTGGATGCCGTTTTTAGCTCGGATAATCCAATGATGGCCGCTTTACGAGATTATGAAGAAGCACTCATTTTTCTGGATAAGCCAGAAAAGATGGAGGCCGCATTGGCTAAAATGGATGATTTGAAGGCTTGGGATTTTGAGTCCAAGTTTAAGGAGGTTCTGTTTAAATTGAACATGACCAATCTCAATCAACCCATTTCAGAGCTGTCAGGTGGTCAGAAAAAGCGATTGGCTTTAGCCAAACTAATTATTGATGATCCAGAATTTTTAATTTTAGATGAGCCGACTAACCATTTGGATTTAGAAATGATTGAGTGGTTAGAGGAATATTTGCAGCAAAGTCGGATTACTTTATTAATGGTGACCCACGACCGTTATTTTTTGGAACGCGTTTGTAGCCATATTGTCGAATTAGATGGTGGTGTTTTATACCGATACAAAGGAACGTATTCGGACTTTTTAGAGCGAAAGGCAGCTAGAGAGGAAAATCAATCAACGGTTTTAGATCGTACTAAAAAATTGATGAAGCGAGAATTGGAATGGGTACGCCGACAGCCAAAAGCGAGAGGAACAAAGGCAAAATCTAGAGTGGATAAATTTCACGAAATCAAAGAAAAAGCGACTCAGAAGGTTGATAATTCCGAAGTGACCATTGGAATTAAAGGGCAACGAATGGGCAAGAAGATTTTAGAAGCACATAATATTAGTAAAAGTTTCGGAGATTTTGTAGCCGTCAAAAATTTTGATTATAAATTTAGACAGAAGGAACGAGTTGGTATTGTGGGGCCGAATGGGGTAGGTAAATCTACTTTTTTAAAGGTGTTAACGAAGCAATTGCGGACGGATTCTGGGAAAGTGGTAATTGGCGGAAATACTGTTTTTGGTTACTATAATCAAGATGGGATTAAATTAGATAAAGACCAAACGATTATCGACTTTATCCGAAACATTGCGGAGTTTATTCCAATGGATAAAGGGCAAAAATTAACCGCTGAACAATTATGTGAACGGTTTTTATTTGATAGAAAACAACAGCGGGTTTATATCTCGCAATTAAGTGGCGGAGAGCGCAGGCGTTTGTATTTATTGTCGGTGTTGATGGAAAATCCGAATTTTTTAATTCTGGATGAGCCAACGAATGACTTGGATATTTTAACGTTGAATATTTTAGAAAACTTTTTAATGGAATTTCCTGGTTGTGTCATTATTGTCACGCACGACCGTTATTTCATGGATAAAATAGTAGAACATTTATTCATCTTTGAAGGGGAAGGAAAAATCAAAGATTTTAATGGGACGTATACGGAATATCGAACCGCTCAAAAAGCAAAAGAAATAGAAGATAGACGTTTAGCTTCAACCGTTGTCAAAGAGAAAAAAGAGAAGCCTGCTTTTCAATCTAAAACAGCTCCTGGGTTAAGCAGAGACCAACAAAAAGAATTTAAGAAACTAGAACGACAGATTGAAAAATTAGAGGAGCGTAAAGCGACGATAACGGATAAATTTAATGATACGACTATTTCTGCGGCAGATATTGAAAAATTTTCTAAAGAATTAGGGGAGGTGACGGAAGAATTGGAGGAGAAGGAAATGCGTTGGATGGAATTGGCGGAGTTGGCGTAAGTCAGTTGCGAGTTGCCAGTTACCAGTTGAGCGACAAACTGGCAACTGGCAACTGATGACGTTATTAAAAAGTTATTGACAAATTTATCGTCCAATATAGTGTTCAAACTTCCTATTTTAGTAGGAAAGAATAAGCTATGTTTTTAAAAAATAAAAAAGGCAATTCTATCAAAGAGAAAGGCACAAATATCGAACCATCAGATAAGGAGTTTAGAGTAAGTAAATTCCTTACTTATTCCATTTTAAGTGGCATTATCTTACCCCTATTTTATTTAGGTAGTCTTTATACACTCACAAATTCCTGTGCACAGCAGCAACAATTACAAGGAGGACCCAGAGATACTTTTCCTCCGAAATTAATTACGGAACTATCGACGCCTAATTTTCAAACAAATTTTGAAATACAGGATATTAGTTTGGTGTTTGATGAATATATCGAACTGCGAGATGTAATTAAACAGGTCGTTGTTTCGCCACCTTTAAATTATATTCCAAAAGTAGAACGTACTAAAGGATTTAAAACGGCAAGATTTCAGTTTAATGAAAAAGAGGAGTTAAAAGAAGGGGTGACCTATGCCATTAGTTATGGAAAGTCGATTAGAGACTTAACAGAAAGTAATGAAGTAGAGAATTTACAATTTCTTTTTTCTACTGGAGATTATATAGATTCTTTGAAAATGACGGGCAGTATAGTTGATGTGTTGACGGGAGAAAAAGTACCAGATGTACTATTTATGCTATATGAAAATTTTGCCGATACGATGGTCAGAACAGAGAAACCTTATTATTTCGGCAAAACAGATAAGGATGGGAAATTTACCATCAATTATATGAAAGCAGGCGCTTTTAAAGGCTTTGCTTTAGAAGACCAAGATTTAAATTATTTATTCAATATTCCAAAAGAACGGATTGGTTTTACATTGGATTCTATTATTATTACAGATTCGACGGAAACAGATGTGACCATCCAATTATTCGAAGAGATTACTACTCTAGGAAAGCCTAAAATGGATGCTTCTATTTATGGCTATGTCAAAATGGGCTTTAAACGAGCACCTTATGATGCGGTGATTAATTACGACGTAGTTGGTCAAGAATTATATAAAGAAACAGAAGGAGATACGATTCGGTATTGGTATAATTTGCAAGATTCGATTGATTGGAATTTCTATTTCCAAAGAGATACTTTGATAGATACTTTAACGGTAAAGGCATTGAGTCGAAAACTTCAACCGATTGCATTAACTAAACAACAGGAAGCTGGTGAAAAAATTCCTATTAATCCCTTTAAGTCACTTCCATTAACCTTTAATCATCCGCTTAAAAATGTGGATACTGCTTTGATTAATTTTAGGGAAATAATTATACAAGAAGCCGTAATTGATAGTATCGAAAATGAAGAAGTAGATACACTTATTGAGAAAACCGAAGACCAACCAGTAAGAGTTATTTTAACAGATTCTACGGCAATTATTAAAGACGGAAATTTAGAGACTACAGAAATTGATACTTTAGTAGGTGAAATTGATAGCTCAGTTGTATCTTTAACAAAAAAAGGAGAACGATTAATCGCAGGGTATCAAATTGATAGTTTAATAAAAAGAACTTTAATTTTGTCTTATGACTGGGAAGAAAATAAAACCTACCAATTAGAACTTCTACCTGGTGCATTGATTGACTGGTATGATGAATCGAATAAAGATACAATTTTGTTAAATTACGAAGTCAAGTCAAAAAGTGATTTTGGAACGATTAATTTGACGGCTACCCAAATGGATAGTACGCTAAGTTATTGGTTTCAATTGCGGTTAGGAGCAAATATCGTGAAAGAATTTTTGGTACAAAATACCAAGAGTTATAAGGAATCTTTTCCTGCCTTATTACCAGGGAAATATGAATTGAAGATTATTGAAGATTTGAATGGAAATGGCAGATGGGACCCAGGGAATTATGATAAAAAATTACAATCAGAAAAAATATCAACTGCTGCTATCGAAGAATTAAGGGCGGGTTGGGATGTGGAAGCAGAAGTGAAGATTGACTTTGAAACTAATGAGGAGATAATACCAGAAAAAAAATCCAATTGATTCAAGTAACGCGGATTGTTAATCCGCAGTAATTTTAACTATTAGAGCGGATTAACAATCCGTGTTACTTTAATAATCAAATAGCATGATAAAATTTTTAGTAACTGGGCTTATTCTTTACTTCATGTATAAATTTATGTTTAACCCCTCTTTGGATGGAGGGCAGCGACAAGAAAATATTAGACAAGAAGGCGATATAGATATTCGTAGAGAGGATAAAAATCCTAGAGAGGATGGTGATTTTATTGATTACGAAGAAGTGGAATAAAAATAATAATGCCAAGCTCCTGCTTGGTAGCTATTCACAACAACATACCAAGCAGGAGCTTGGCACTACAATAATATTCATTTGTCAACAGAAAATACGAAGATTAGTGATTGGGTCTTATACAAAAACAACCAATTAATTGCTTTTAATAAGCCTGCTGGAATTCCGATTCAACCAGATAAAACGGAAGCAAAATCCTTATTGGAGCTCGGAACGATTTATGCCAAGTCTAGTGTGTTTATCATTCATCGAATTGACCGCCCTGCAAGTGGTGTGATTCTTTTTGCTAAATCTAAGAAAGGATTGGCTCGAATGAATGCGCAATTTCAAGATAGGACGATTAAGAAAACTTATCTCGCTGTTGTCAAAAATGCACCTGAAAAAGAAAAAGGGCAATTGGTGCATTATCTCCGAAAAAATGAAAAAGCGAATAAAACCCAAGTTTTTGAGGAACCTGTAAAAGGCGGAAAAGAAGCGGTTTTGAATTATAAAGTGATTAGCAAAAGTGATAATTATAGTTTGTTGGAAATTGATTTAGAAACGGGCCGACATCATCAAATTCGAGCGCAGTTGGCAAAGATTGGTTCACCCATTAAAGGAGATGTAAAATACGGAGCAAGACGAAGTAATAAAGACCGTTCTATTCATTTGCATGCTTGGAAGTTAAGTTTTCAACATCCTGTTACTTCGGAAGCGGTAGATTTAGTAGCAGATATGCCTGAAGACGCGATTTGGAATTTCTTTAAATCGGAAATGCAGTGATTAAAGGGTTATTCGCCGCATAATTTGCGGCGAATAATTAATTCTTCTTCCCAAATATCCGCTCAAAAAATTTTTTTTTCTTTTTGGGTCGTCTATTTTTTCGAGCCTTATCATTTCGATTAGTTCGAGTTTTATTTTGTTTTTCTTGGATAATCTCTTCTGGTTCTTCTTTCCCAAAAATGATTTCAAATAAATTAGACGGCGCATTGTCTAAACTATCCCAATTGACATAAATAGGCATTTCTTCTAAATAAGGCGCGCAGTCCATTTCCCAATAGAGAGAATCGGGTAGTGGGTCGAAAGTCGTATTTTCCCAATGTCTAAATTGAGGGTCTTTGTATACTTTATTCATAAACCGACCCCAAATTGGTAAAGCCATATTAGCGCCCTGCCCTAAGCCAATGGTGCGAAAATGTACTTTAGGCGACTCCGCCCCTACCCAAACACCAGCTACTAAATTAGGGGTATAACCCATGAACCAGCCATCAGAATGATTTTGAGTAGTGCCTGTCTTTCCCGCAATATCTCCGTTTAAATGATATTGATAGCGCAATCTTCGAGCGGTTCCACTATCGACTACGGATTGGAGCATATTGGTCAACATAATAGCCGTTTCTTCTTTTATCACTCGCTCCATTTCTGGTTGATCTTCGTCAAAATTGAATAAAACGTCCCCTGTTTTAGTTTCTATTCGACGAATATAAGTAGGTGTTGGTCGCAAGCCTTTATTGGCAAACGTTCCATAAACCTTGACCATGTCATACAAAGAAATATCGGGCGTACCCAAAGCAATAGAAGGTACATTAGGAATGGTTGAAGTGACGCCCATTTGCTCTGCCAAGTATTTTACAGAATCAATACCTGCTCGCATAATTAAATCCACTGTCACAGCATTGACCGAATTACTTAATCCACCTTCCATGGAATAAACACCACCATATTTGCCATCTGAATTTTCAGGTTTCCAATCATCATACTCCGTATAAATCGTCAACCGATTATGGGTATACTCGCAAGGTGGAATGCCATTTTCCAAAGCCGTAGCGTAAACCAAAGGTTTAAAAGTAGACCCTACTTGCCGTTTTGATTTAACATGGTCGTACTGGAAATATTTATTGTCAATGCCACCCACCCAAGCTTTGATATGTCCATTCTTAGGATCCATTGCTAAAAAACCTGTATTTAATAACATAAAATAATATTGAATGGAGTCCAGTTTACTCATTTCCTTTTCGACCTCCCCATCCCAAGTAAAAATGGTCATTGGGCGTTTGATTCTAAAGAGGCTATCTATCACCCCTTGTGGTTTATCTGCTTTTTTTAGGCGTTTATAATAAGGCGTTCGCTCAATAATTTTCTGTATTTCACGACGTACTTCTTTGGACGGCCCTTTTTTCCAATGCTTAAAAAAATCTGCTTGTAGTTTCCGCATGTGTTCGGCTACTGCTTCTTCTGCGTAGACTTGCATACGAGCATCAATCGTTGTGTAAACTTTTAGACCATCGGTATAAATGCTATAAGGACTACCATCTTCCTTTTTAGTATCTTTTAATAAATTTTTTAATTCTCCCCTAAGATGTTCTCTAAAATAAGTGCCGATGCCCTCGGTTGTTCCTTCCATGGAATACCTTAATTTCAAGGGTTTTCCCTCAATGGAATCGACGGTACTTTTAGCTAAATAACCATATTTGACCATTTGCTTTAAAACAGTATTGCGCCGATTTTGCGCTCGTTCAGGATGATTTAGTGGATTATAATAAGCCGTTCCTTTAAGCATCCCTACCAAAACCGCAGCTTCTTCCAGTTTTATATCATTAGGATTGGTATTAAAAAATCGCTTGGAAGCGACTTTTACACCGAAAGTATTCTCACTAAAGGAAACGGTATTTAAATAAAGGGTTAATAATTCTTCTTTTTCATAAATATGCTCTAACCGTTTGGCAATTATCATTTCGCGCACCTTATTCACAGGAAGAGATAAGGTCCAGTATCTTTTTCGTTTAAATAAATTTTTGGCGAGCTGTTGACTTAAAGTACTTCCGCCTCCTGAAGATTCATCTTGCATTAGAATGGACTTAAAGAAGACTCGAAACCAGGCTTGAATATCTATACCATCGTGGTCAAAAAAACGGACATCCTCGTTAGCTACTAAGGCATCTAATAAATAAGGGGAAATTTCATCTAAACTGGCGTTGATTCTGTTTTGGCGATAATATTTACCCAATAATTGCCCATCTTCAGAATAAACCTGAGAAGCGTTGCTATTTTCTATTTCTTTTAATTCTTGGGTAGTCGGTAAGGTGTCAAAAAATTCAAAGCGAATGGAAATGTAGAAAATACTGACAAATAAAAAACCGAAAATGCCTAAGCTGCTGCCAATTAAAGCAAACCAAGCACCTTTGGGATATTGCTCTTTTGCAGCTAACCATTTATGATAAAATGGTCGAAATCTTGTTTTCAGTCCTTCTTTTTGTCGAAGAAAAGCTTCTTTGATTGGAGTTGGTATGATTTGTTTACGCACGAGTCAATAACCTTTGTTTACAGTGAAACTTAGTGATGTTAGGTGATTTGTTAATGAGTTGAAAATTACGCATTATATTTATAACCTGCTTTATCAACGGAATTTATAGTAAACTTATTAAGTTTGCAGTAACATTTTATGGGTATTTTGTTAAAAATATATCTTGAAATAACATTTAATAATAATATAAAAACAGATTCGTTTTCTATTTGCCCTTAAACTTGACTCCCTAGCTTATGCGAAAACTATTAACCTTTATTATATTCTTGGCTTTTTTTCATGCCTGTTCTACCATATATGTAGACAAACAGCAAACCCCTCAGGTGGTAGCTATTCCTGAAAATTATAAACCTAAAATTGGTGATAAAAAAGTACGCAATCAACTTCAAGTAGAAGCAGAAAAATTAATTGGGAGTAAATATAAATATGGTGGTACGACGCCAAAAGGTTTTGACTGCTCAGGTTTTACAGGTTATGTGTACGATAAAAATAAAATTGATATTTCTAGAAGTTCTCAAACACAAGCCAAGAAGGGGATTCAAATAAAAGTCAAAGATACTCGGAAAGGTGATTTAATCTTTTTTACGGGAACTGGTAGAAATAAAATCTCGCATGTAGCGATGGTGATTTCTAATGACGCAAAAGGAATAATTGTGATACACAGCACGAGCTCTAAAGGTGTTAGGAAAGATAATATTACCCACTCTTCTTATTGGAAACCTAAGATTTTGTTTGCTAGAAGGATTGTAGATTAAATGGTTGGGTGATTAATATATTGTGTTTTTTTACATATATTTGGACTTTACTCTAACTGTTGTAAAAGTTAAGCACTATGGAATTGGAAAAAGTTGTCAAATTTCTACAGAAGGAAGGCTGGGAAAAAGTAAAAACGAATGGAGAATTTGTTTTTTACAAATCACCTACGCATATCGGATTATCGGATGATTATACTTTACCTATTCCAATATTAACGGCTACCAATGAGGAAGATTTTCCAAGACGATTGAATGAAGCGATCAATTTTTTAGCTGAAATATATGAAGTAACGCCCGAAAAATTATTTTACGAAGTGGGTAATTATTTAGAAGTTTTAAAAGGTGATGCCTTATTTTTTACTTTAAAATCTGACGAAGTACTTTTTAGCCACACCTTAGAATTAAATCATATTACGCAATTCTTAAAAAATCTATCCACTTCTTATGAAAACTATGTAAAAATAAAATTCCAGCATACATTTGGTTTACTTTACAATAATGACCCTTTTCGAATAAATAAAGCGGCGAATAAGCTACTAGCGTTTTCTAAATTAAGGCTAGTAGATTTAGTATTTGAAAGTTTTAGTTTTGGTGTTTCTATAGATAAACAAATGGGGAATGAGCAATTGACCAAAGAGATGAAGGGATTTAGAAAGGGGTTATTATCTTCCTATAGAAAAGAGGTAATTGAAGTAGATTTTATATCCGAAACAACCATTAATGAGTTGGTACAGAATTTTTCTATTGCTGAACGAAAAGCGATTTATGAGCCATTCATAAAAAGTATTAATGAGGAAGCCCACTCTATTATTTTAACTAATTCTAACTTTACCCCGCAAATAGCTTATCACAAAATTCCTCAAAGCACCATTAAAATAATTGTCCCTTCAAAAGTAAAAGAACAGCTTGCACCAAATATAAAAATGATGCAAATTCTTGTTCCTGTCGATAAAACAAAGTCAAAAATTACTATTCCGACCAAAGAAATTGAAAATGATTTATTCTCGCAATCTATCGAAGAATATAAAATAATAGTAGATACGATTGAAGAGGGGGAAGAAAAAATCAAACTAAAAGAAAAAATAGATTTCACGATTAGACAAGAAGTGGAAACGGGCGAATTTATCGTCATTTTTGCACCCTTAGCCTTTGAGCTTCGCGTGAAAGACTTTAGTAAGATTAAAGATGAATTTTTTGCCGCTTTTGTTAGTAACTTGAATTATTATAAACACATTATTAAGAAAAGAGAGAAAATTACGAAGACTTCGGAGAAACGGTTGGTGAAATTTTTTAGGTTGGTATTGGCAGAGTGATACAAAAACTGGTACAAAACCTACTAGAATTAAAACTAAATAATTCATAATCGACCACTTAAAATGACAAAACCCTTGCAAATTACTCATTTACAAGGGTTTATATTTTGTGCCTGTTGACCTACCAGGACTCGAACCTGGAATGCCAGAACCAAAAACTGGTGTGTTGCCAATTACACCATAGGTCAATGCCACACCTCTTTTCAGAAGCGAATGCAAAGTTATAACATTTTTCTATTTAAGTAAAGTCCTAACTGAAAAAATATTAAAATATTTTTGTTTCTACTTCAAAATCTACCGAATTAAGGTCAAACTTCCCATGTCTGTCTTTTCTTCTTCCCCACAGTTGTATCGGACTCGATATAATAAAACGCCAGGGTTTAATTCTTGCCCATTAAAAGTTCCATCCCATTTATCAAAAGGGCTAGTTGTATTAAAAATACGACCACCCCAGCGGTCGAAGATTTCAAATTCTACTAACTTACCTTCTAAGACAATAGAGTTACTAATACCATACGTATCATTTCTTCCATCATTATTGGGCGTAAAAGCTTTTGGTAATTGAGCGACACATGGTAAATCTTCTGGGTCAATGACGGTGATTCGAATCGTATCGTTGGCATTACAAAATTGGTCAGCTAAATCTAATTGGTAAGTAAAAGTGCCTGCGGAAGTTGGAGCGATACTAGGTTCTGCTGCATTAGGGTCACTTACACCATTAGTGGGATGCCATGCAAAACCGTCTGCACAAGTTTGTCCAACTTCAATATCAACGGAATTACCTAAAAATAAAATAGCATCGTCATTTTGAATACGGTCAGGTGCTAAGTAGAGTGCTTTAATTTCTTCCAAACGTAAGGCTCGATTATATACTCGTAATTCATCGACTAAGCCAGCAAAACGATTTTCGGTGATGCCTACACATTCTCCGTTGGCGATATTTAGTTCTGCATTATTATCAATTTGTACCCTTGAATCGGCCGCTCTTTCTTGTATTAATTCCCCATCAATATATAATAGGCTTCTATTTCCCTTTCTCACAAATACAAGATGCGACCAGCAAGCACCAAAATCTAATTGGGCACTTACAGGCGCTTCCCTCATCGCATCTTGGCTCAATTGCACATTGATGAAATTTGAACCAGAAGCATAATTAATGCCAAAAGATCGGTCAATGCCACAAGCATCTCTTTTAGAAATAATATCTTGGACACCTACTCCATTGGTTGGCTTGATATAAATACTCAGGGAAAAATCAATCGTATTAAAGGTATTACTAATCGTTCCTAAAAAAAGTAAATAATCGTCAATACCGTCTAATAATAAGGCATTGCCTGAGACGCCACATATACATTGAGGGTCGCCAACAATAACTGCTGCTTGATTATTTCCGCTTTCTTCCTTTCCTAAATCTTGGCAATCATCAAAAGAATAATGGGCAATTAGCCCATCTGTAATATCTTGACCATAGGTTAAACCCGCTAAACATAAAGCTATACAACAAAAAAAGAACCTCATTCAATTGGAATTAACTGTACTATTTAGTACTGTTTGATTTTGAAATAATAAGATTGGTTGCTTCCTGAGTAAGATCAAAGTCATAAGCTTCTCATTTAGACACTCCAAGGTATTGAAGACACTTGGAGGTCTGCCAAGAAATTGGCAGCGTTATTTCTTAAACCATTACTTAAAAGGAAACTACGGGAATGTAAACGTTAATCTATTCGCAATATTTTACTTCTTTGCCGAAACTAAAGTTGCCAATTAGTCAAAAGTATTGTTTGAGGAAAGGAGTTGGGCTGGAATAGTCGAATTTTAGCTGCTCTTTTGAAGAAATGTTTTAATGGTTACGAGTTCCGGGTTGAATAACGATATTTGTTTAATTCTTGAATAAAATTACTGCCATTCAACCCGAAACTAGGATTATTTTCCAAACATATCTGCAAGCCCGCCCATACCAGGAGGCATCATACTTTGCATTAATTTTTGACTTTCTTCTCCTTGTTTAGCTGCTGCTTTTTCCAAGGTTCGATTAATGGCTACCAATAATAAATCTTCTACTTCCTCTGTATCTTCCCAATCTAACTTGGTTTTATCAATGGAGATATTTAAGATTTTTTGGTTGGCATTTGCGATTACTTTTATTGCACCATCACCCGCATCTCCTGTCACTTCAATAGTGGCTAATTTTTTTTGTAATTCTTGTTGTTGTTGTTCTACGTTTCCGAATAAATCTCCGAACATATTTAATTGATTTTTAAGTGATTAATTTATTGGTGAACGAAACAGGTATTTTGACGGTAGTTTCGCTGGTTTTTATGATTTTTTATGAAATCCAACTTCGTCACTCACCTAGTTCTTCTGCTGGAACCCACAGCAATTTTTTAAAATCCTGTACTTTATCATCGACTACTTTGACCCCTTCGCTTTCTAAGAGTTCTTGCATCATTGTTGGATGAGGGAAATGCCCTCGACCACTCAATTCTCCTTTGCGATTGACGACTCGATGTGCGGGTACAGGGTCTTCTGCCTGCCAGTTGCATTTATTGAGTGCCCAACCGACCATTCTGGCAGAACCTAGCGATAAATAATCGGCAATAGCGCCGTAATTGGTAATTCGTCCGTGTGGAATCAAGCGAGTAACTTCAAAAACTTGCTCAAAGTAATTACTATTTTTACTCATTGACAATAAATCTTTTGGAGAAAATTTGTTCACCAATTTTCCCTTTTAATAAATAAACGCCATTTTGTAAATGGCTAGTATTGAGTTGCAGGATATGATTATTGGGTATTCGTTTTTCATATAATACACTTCTACCCAAAGCATCATAGACGCTTAAATTTACTGCTTTTATAATAACTTCTGAAAATTTCAGGATAATTTTGTCACTTGCTGGATTTGGATATAACTGGATAGGTTTATCATAAAAATTGATAGTTGAAGAAGTGAGTTGTTCGACAATCCTAAATCGATTATTAGACATATCAAAGAAGATATTATCAGCGCATTTTATTTTTATCCTAGCTCTATTTGTTGTCGTATCAGGTAAAACAACCATTATTTCGCCATTATTAGGGACACCTGCTGCTAATAATTTTGGAAAGTCTTGTCCATTGTTAAAAGATAAATAAATATCTACATTAGTACAATTAACAGGTTCAGCGGTTGTATTGGCGACATCCCATTGCACTAAAATAGAATCTCCCATTTCATATTCAATATTAGCAGAATCAGGTTGTAATACTAAAAAAGGACCTGCTTCTGCTGTAGCCATAAAAGCAACTTCTGCAAAGGCTGTTCCTCCACCTCCTGCTTGATTATCTCTGACAGTTACTCCAAAAGTTAACTGCCGAGTGGTATCTGGTAAGACTTCTCCCGAAGTCACTTTATTTAAAATAATAGTCGTTGCTCTAGGAAATATTCTAGTTGGTTCTCGTGATGGTCGGAAAGCTACAAAACTAGGTGCGCTTTCAATAGGAAAACCTATTTCACTTACAGCTCCCGTATCAAATTGTTCCCAACTATAAGTGAGTGAAGTGTTTTCCGCATCAAAGGCATCCACACTTAATTCAAATGGGGTAGCGATAGGAATTGAAAATCCACTTTTTCTAACGGAAACTATTGGTTGGGTATTTTCAGTAGGGATTTGTTGAAAACAAGTAATCGTATCACTTGCAAAGGCACGTTGAATTTCTTGAATACTTATCCCGTGTAAATTATCTTGTGGCACACCGACTACATTAAATGGGCCACATACGCCTCCATAAGACATAATGGTGCTTCCTCCTCCAGGTTCTACCGCAGTTGCTGCATTTCTTTGACTTTCATTGACGGGTTGCCCGCAATTACTCCAAGTATGATTGGCGCCTAATTGGTGACCAACCTCATGATAAAGTGTTCTCCTAAAATCGGGAATACTTTCATCAAAAATACAAGAGACACCACGTGCTTTAGTCTCCATGGAACATACACTTGCTAAAAAAGCAACACCAGATACACCACCTGTACATTCTGCTGCAAAAACATGTCCTATATCGTAGGAATCCTGCCCAAGTATGCTATCTAGTAAGCCAGTATTGCTGGTTAATAGTTCAAAAGCGCTTCTAGCATCTTCAAATGGGGAAGGCAGGCTATCTGTAAAAATTAATTGGTCGTTATTTTCATGTAAAAGAAAACGAATCCCTGCATCTCGCTCATAAATTACATTTAAACTAGTTAAAGAATTGACGATAGCTGATAAAGAAGATTCGACAGTACCTCCTGTGGCATTCGTAAATTGCTCTGTGGCAGTAATGGCGATGCGAAATGTTTTTAAGTCTGTATTTGAAATAGTATCTAGTTGTATTTGATTGTTTGCTTGTTCAATAGTTTTTAAAGCAGGATTACCACAACTTAATCGTTGGTCAGTATTAGCAATAATATCTGATGCACGATAGACTAAATAAACAGCTTCTTCTCCGGCAAACTCTGCATTTTCAATAAAAAAAGATTCCGTATCGTCTACTAAATGCCCATAGAATCCTTTTGCCGTCCAACTAATACGTCCGTAGAGCGTTGCATTTTCTTTTGAACTAATTTGATAGGATTGAATGGATGGGTATTTTGAATTTAATTCATCTGCTATTATAGGAGAGGCAACCAAGTCTATAGTTGATAACGTATGGATAGGAAAAGCAATAGTTATTGGAAGTCTAGATTGTCTAGATGTAGAAAAAGCAGGTATTGCTTTTTCTAAAAATAGCGATTTATTTAACTGAAATAACTGATACGTTTTCAAATTTGCTACTTTTTCCTTGGCCACTAAATGTTTTTCTACAGGTGTCCACAGCTTATTTTGTGCATTTAGCCCTGTAGAAAATAACATTAGCGTCAAAGGAAATAAAAAGTAGTCAAAAAACGTGCTTAAACAAAATTTCTTCTGTACCATAAAATTTAGTCGATAATTGCTTATAAATGGTTAAAACTGCCTAATTTTGCGGAACTTTCTTTAAAAAAAGTCTCAAAAAGAAAAATCATAAGCATGTCATTTTTTTTTGTTTAACGTTGTTTACAGAAAAATGACAAACATCCACAATTAGAGCGCTAATTTTGTCGTCAGAAGGAATGTAATAACCTACATTACAAATCATTATTAAAAATCCATATATGATTCATTCCTGGCGCGGACAAAAAAAATATATGCTGAACGAATATAAAATACTTACTGTAACACACAAACATGTCCGTTTGGAAAGGATTGGTGATTTTTTAATTCCCCATGCTAATGAAGAAGTTCTGCAAGCAAAATTAGTCGAGCTCAAAGATAAATTTAATTTAGAAGAACTTTTATATGTTGCGACTTGCAACCGAGTAATCTATTTATATAAGTCCGCTAAAGAACTTAATTTACCCTTTCTTCAAGATTTCTTTCAAACTGTTAATCCTACCCTTTCTCCAGATTATATCCAGCGTATTATTACTGCCTACGAAGGTAAAGAAGCCATTAATCATATTTATGAAGTATCCGCTTCTATTGATTCTTTGGTAGTCGGAGAGCGAGAGATTTTGCGTCAGATTAGAGAAGGATTTTATAAATGTGAAAAATGGGGATTAATTGGAGATGGTATTCGATTATTGATGAAGCATTTAGTAGAAGCTTCTAAAGAAGTTTATTCACAAACAAGAATTGGAGAGAAGCAAATTTCTGTTGTTTCTTTAGCTATAAAAAAATTATTAGAAAGTAATATTTCTAGAGATGCTAAAATTTTATTGGTAGGCGCAGGACAGACTAATCAGTTAGTCGCTAAATTTTTGGTAAAATATGAATTTAGTAATGTAACTGTATTTAATCGAAGTATTGAAAAGGCAGCAAAATTAGCAGAACGATTTAATGACTCTGCTTTTTTATTAGCAGAATTACCTAATTATAAAGCAGGTTTTGATTGTATGATTGTTTGTACGGGAGCGACAGAAGCAATTGTCAAACGACCATCCTACCAGCAACTTATTGGCGAAGACACTACGGAAAAATTAATCGTAGATTTATCTATTCCTAATAATGTAAGCAAGGAAGTAGTTGATGTTTTTAATATTAATTATATAGAAATAGAAGATTTAAAGCAGCTAGCAGCACAAAATTTAGATTTTAGAAAGCAAGAAGTAGGTAAGGCTAAAATTTTATTGCGACAGCAAATCAATGAATTTCAGAAAGTTTTCCAACAGAGACAAATCACTAAAGCCTTACAAAATATTCCTTCTGAAATCAAAGCCATTAAACAAAAAGCACTCAACGAAGTCTTCAAAAAGGACATGGATGCTTTAGATGATAATACGAAAGCATTATTTGAAAAAATGATGACCTATATGGAAAAGAAATGTATTAGTGTGCCGATGAAGGCTGCGAAGGAGTTAGTTGCATAAATGTAGCTTAGACGGCTGGTCTGAGTAGATTATTAGATAGCTACTCAGACCAACCGTCTAAGCTACTCTAATAAGCCCGTTCATTTCGCTGCTCCACAAAATTAATAAAGGCCTTATTTACTACTCTAAACCCACCTGGCGTAGGATAATTTCCTGAAAAATACCAATCTCCATTATTATTCGGACAAGCTTTATGTAAACCATCAATTTTCTGATAAATTACTTTTACTTCTGGTTTGATATTCGGAGGCGTAATCATTTCTGCAATTTTATCAGAAACCGTTTCGTAGCTGAACTCATTATACAAATCAATTAAAGGATTGCCCATCTCGGCTAAAGGTAATTTTAATTGTGCCTTACACTTTTTGTAGGTTTCTTTGATTAAATGTGTTTTTCCGTGATCCCTTAATAAGGTAATTAAAGCATTAAAAGCGATAAAATTCCCCAATTTTGACATATCTATACCATAACAATCAGGATAGCGAATTTGGGGAGCGGAGGAAACCACAATAATTTTCTTTGGTCGAAGTCGAGAAACTATTTTAATAATACTATCTCGTAACGTTGTTCCTCGAACGATAGAATCGTCTAATAAAACTAAATTGTCTTTTTCATTATTAACGATGCCGTAAGTTACATCATAGATATGCGAAACCATTTCTCCTCTAGTAGCATCATCTGCAATAAACGTTCGCAGTTTGGCATCTTTGACAACAGTTTTTTCAATTCTTATTTTTTGGGAAAGAATCTTTTCTAGCTTCTTTGGTTTTAAATCTGTGCCTAAGTTTAAAATTTGTGCTTGCTTGCGTTGATTTAAACACTTTTCGGCACCTTCTACTAGCCCATAAAAAGCAGATTCTGCGGTGTTCGGGACAAAAGAAAATACCGTATGTTCAATATCTTGGTCAATTGCTTTTAAAACTGATTTAGTTAACTGTTCGCCTAATTTTTTTCGTTCTAGGTAAATATCTCTGTCTGTTCCTCTAGAGAAATAAATGCGTTCAAAAGAGCAAGGCGTTCTTTTCTTTTTCTCTATATATTTTTTCTCTTTAACCGTTCCATTCTTTTTAATAATTAACGCATTTCCTCGACCTAATTCTTGTACTTTCGTAAAATGAACATTCATGGCAGTTTGAATCGCTGGGCGCTCGGAAGCAACAACGACAATCTCCTCATCCGCATAATAAAAAGCGGGACGAATACCACTTGGATCTCGAATCACAAAAGCATCTCCATGTCCAATCATTCCTGCAATGACATAGCCGCCATCAAATTTTTTGCTGGCTCTACGAAGCATTCGCTTCACATCAAGATTATCAAAAATTAACTGATTGATTTCTTCATTGGTATAGCCATCTGGTTTGTGCCAATTAAATAAACGTTGTACTTCATCATCTAGAAAATGCCCGATTTTTTCCATGACCGTTACCGTATCTGCTTTTCGCTTTGGGTACTGTCCTAATTGCACTAATTCTTCAAATAATTCATCAACATTGGTCATGTTGAAATTACCTGCTAAAACGAGATTTCTACTAATCCAATTATTCTGGCGAAGGAAAGGATGGCAAGTTTCTATAGAATTATCGCCATGTGTGCCATAGCGTAAATGTCCCATTAGTAATTCCCCCATATAAGGTTTATTTTCTTTTAACCATTTGGGGTCATTTAATTGCTGTGGCGTTAAATCTTTAAAATGTAGGCTAACATCCTTGAAAAGGTCGGCTAAGTAATTAGTGGTTACACATCGCTTGCGACTAATGTATCGTTTCCCCGGTTTTGGATCTAATTTAATTGTAGCTAATCCTGCACCGTCTTGACCTCTATTTCTTTGTTTCTGCAAAAGTAATTGAAGCTTGTTCAATCCGTAAAATGCAGTTCCGTATTTTTTATGATAAAACGATAATGGTTTAAGTAAACGAACTACTGCTAAACCACACTCATGTTTAATAGAATCACTCATAGAAAAAAGTTAGGAAAATTAACCTAGATTTATTTAAAAATAAGCGACAAAGCTACGAGAAATTAAAAGACTTAATAGAAGATTGAGCTAGGAAAAATACCCTTTTAGAGATAAATGCCTATTTAAACTAAAAAAGCCCTTAGCAACGACATTTTATATTCGCTACTAAGGGCTTTTAATTGATTAAATCTGACATCTGACAATAAATTTTAATTTATGGTCTGACATCTGACTGCTCTTTATAAATCCGCATCTCCACGGAAAGCAGAGAAATCAAATAACATAGAGAATCGTAAAGTATTATCTAATGGATTTCTTTGATTCGTAGTTGGTACTAAATAAGAAATATTCAATCCAAAAACATTATATTTTAAACCTAAACCAACGGTGAAGTATTTTCTATTTCCTTTAGTAGCATGCTCATAAAAATAACCTGCTCTAATAGCAAATTGCTTGTCATACCAGTATTCCAAACCAACGGAATACATTAACTCTCTTAACTCTTCTGAGAAACCACCTTGTGCATCACCAAAAGAACCAAAAATACCTGAAAAATTAGATACTTCCTTATAATCGGGTACGCTATTAGCATTATCATCTGTGCCTGCTGGATCAGGAGTAGGAGCCATCAATTTATTAATGTCCATGGCGATGGTTAAGCGATTGAATTCATCAAAATCCAAATCCCAAGCAGCACCAACGCCAAAATTAGCAGGAATAAAATCCTTATTAATAGAGTTCGTATAAGTAATTTTTGACCCTAGGTTAGTTAATGCAACGCCTAATGTAAGATTAGAAGTGCTATTACTTAATTCTACAGGCGTTGTATAAGTCATAGAAATATCTGCTGCAAAAGCAGTTCCTGCAGAAATTTGCTCTCCTCCTACTTCTTGCCCTGCGGCTAAGTTAGAGTAAATGAATTTAGCGCCTAAACCAGCGGCAAGTTTATCCCCTAATTTTCTAGCATAAGAACCATTTAATTCAAATTCATTAGGACGGCCATTACCTAGCGGCATGCCGTTTTCATCTGTAAAAGCAATATCTCCTAAAGAAAAATATCGTAAACTAAAACCTGCTGCCTGATCTCTATTTTCACCAAATTGATAATAACCGGATAGATAAGCTAAATAAACATCATTTACATTTAAGGCCCTTAGCCAAGGCGTATAAGTAACGGCGACTCCTCCTTTATCTTCGCCAAAAACCATTTTTGATCCGTTAAAATGCATGGAATTGGCATCTGTTGAAGTTGCGATTCCAACATCTCCCATTGCAGCAGAACGAGCATCTGGTACAATTCTTAAAAAAGGAACGGCAGTAATAATGGTATTAACACAAGGTTCTCCTAATACCGTTTCGTACATATTCGTATTAGAATTAAAAAAACATTGTGCCTTGGCTTGTTGAGTCATTCCCAACAGCATTACTATAAATAAAGAACTGAGTAATGATTTTTTCATAGCTTCATTGCGTAAAGGGCGAAAAAAAGCCCGAATGTAAGAATTTTTGTGGTCTGAATAATTCATGTTGATTAAAATATGTTGTTGCACTAATTTAGTTGCTGCGTCTCCTTAAAAATTATAGAGGAACAATAGCCGAAGATTTGGTAAATCTTTATTTTTTGTGAACCGTTTACGGACGGGATGCCCTAACTTCCAATTCGATTATTTTAAAACTACAAATTTGAGGAAATATTGCCAATGTTAAGAAAAACTTAAAGTAGATATTAATCAAAAGTGTAAAACTAGCAAAAAGAATAGAAAGTTATTAGATTGAGTTATTAAAGGTTGTATATATAGCATAACGATTAATAATTTATCGTAACCTATTTCAAAATAACCAATTTTTGAAAATCGCTATTAATCGTTTTTCCTATCCCATTATTAGTAGAAGGACGAACACTTACTTTATATACATAAGTGCCTCTGGCTAAATTTCCACCATACTCATCTTTTCCATCCCAATTGATGTCGCTTACTCGATTGCCATCACTAATAGCTTGGGCATCAAGTGTTTTTACTAAACGACCAGAAATGGTAAAAATACGTACTTGTACTTCCATCGCTTGCCCTGGACTGAGATTATGTAAAAATTGGAATTGAGTTGAGGTGGTAAAAGGGTTAGGGTAGTTCAAAACTCGTTCCAAAGCTGCATCTTCTGACTCTGCTACTAAAAATTCTGTGATTCCTTCGGAAGAATTATTAAAAACATCCCATGCTTTTACTTTTATTTGATGTAGGCCTAGCTCTAAATCACTCAATGGAAATCGAACGATTCCACTAGTATGGTCATCTTGTGCCGCTTCGTAAAATTCGTTTAATAATAAAGTATTTTGGGTATTATTATCTACAACCGCAGTCAAATCATGTCCAATACTCGTACCAGAAACATTAATACCATTTTCATCAGATAATAAAACGAGTAGTGTTGGACTAGGATTAGTTGTACCTCCAAAAACAAAAGTTGAGTCATTCATAAAGACTTCTACTTGTGGGCCTTCATTATCGACTACTGCATCTGCTTTTGTCCCGCCAATAATTACATTATTATAAAAACCAGCAGCGTCTACTGTTCCATTTTCAGCGTAGTAACTGATTTTTCCAAAACCGTATTCGTAATTAATATCTTTGGGTATTACAAAAGTGAATTTAAATTGCCCATTTGTCACACTAGCTGTTCCTTTGAACAATACATTTTTTTGAATATCAAAAGGTAAAATTCGGCTACCGCTATCATTTCCTAAATTAGAAACCGTCACTTTTTTGTCAAAAACAGTTGGAAATATTTTTCCATTAAAAGAAGTCATTGGATTGCCTGTAGCATCTGCTACAAACCCTTCAACGGTTACTTTTTCTAAAGCTTGTAATGTATCTGCTACCGTTGGATTAATTGGTTTCGCATTAATTTTAGTGGTTATAATATCGAACTTTGGTATGGCTAACTGCATAGATGGGTCTCCTATCAAAGTAAATTTCCTAGCGTTAATATTTGTTGTATCAGCAGAATTACTATTTTTTCCCAATCGCATAATTTCACCGATTGGTGGATGTACACCATCAACTTTCTCATAAATTTGGTCAAAAACAGCTCTGGTTAACCGTTCATTTTGCGAAGAATAAACGGCTCGAACCGTTGTAAATAATCCAATTGCGCCTCCATTGGGATTTAAAAGCGCTTCTTCGCCAGCCGTAACAAATTTGGCATCATCATAACCAGTAAAGGAACAAGTAGCGGTCACTAATAAAGGTAATTTGTCAAAGTTGGTCCAACTTAAAATATCATTGATTTGTAAGACTCTTTCTTGCGTCCAACCTTTTGAACCGCCATGCCCTAAGTAATTTAAAACGAGTATTCCTTTAAAAATTTCATTATTTAAAGCTTCGTTAGCGGCAGGATACCGTTCTCCTCCAGGTGTCGTTATTTGCTGAAAAGCATCTAAAAATATTTTATTGACATTATAGACATCATATAAAGTATCTACTTTAGTAGCAACTCCATTGGCTTGTCGTTGGTGAATACTGCTATCTTCATCATCCGCCATGAAAGTTTGATTCAAGCGCCAATTGCCTAATGTCTTGGGATTCGTTTCATAATTAATTATTTTCCGAATAACCGCTTGAGCTTCTCCACTAGTTTTCGCGGGGATTCGACCAACGGCTATATCCAATGCACCTCTTAACGTAGCGCCTTCGTTATTACTTAATAAGGCATAGAAATCATCCGTTGGAAATCCTTCAATGGGTTGTAACGATTCATCCGTTTCATAAGCAGGAATAAAACTAGAAGGGTTATCTAATCGCTTAATATTTTTATAATCGAAAGAGCCATCTCCTAGGAGTAATAAATAATTAAATTTTGGGGAACGGTCCGCCACCATTTTTACAAAGTCTCGAATAGCTGAAGGGTCTACTCGTCCGCTAGAGAATTCATTATAAATATCGTCTACCAAAACAGTACTAACTTCAAAACCATTATAATTTCGACGATGTTCTGCTAATTGCAAGGCTGCACTTTCAAATTCAGCGTGATAAATAATTAATAAATCTGCAGATTGAATTTCGTGAATATTTTGATTGGCTATAAGACCAATAGCAGTAGGCGTTTCAAAAGTACTGTTTGTTTCGAAGGCAATAAATGCTCTTAAAGAACTCGTGTTTATACCAAAAGAAGCAGTACTGCCACTTAAATCAAATTGCTGATTGGTAGGAATGATTGGGTCAGAAATATCCCAGATAGTCACATTATTAGAAAAGTTGGACAACTCAAAAGTACTTGTTGGGAAATTTAAAGTTTTGGGATCTCTAAAAGCCATTTGATTACCAGAAAAAACTAGACTCCTGCGTACATTTAATTGAATAAAATCTAACCAACCCGTACTGCTTGCGGATTGTGGATATTCAATGGTTACTGGTAGATTTTCTGATGTTGGTATGAAATCTTCATTAATATTGCCAATATGTGCATAGTCATCTTCCACATCTCCAGTATTGGTTCGGCGAATCGTAGCAGAAAATGGATTGCCACTAACGGTAGCACTAAAAGAAGTGGCAGAACTACTTCTGCCTGCGAAAGTAGCTTTTATATTGCCAGGCTCAGTTGTAATAATATTTGGAAAGGAAAAATCAGAGTAAGTTCTTTCTCGGATGGTTTCAAATAAATCTCCGTACCAATCTTTCCCTGTTCCTTGACCTTGAGAAAAATTATCCAATAAGTTAATTAATTCTTCTTCTACCCGAGCATAATCCGTAAAAGCATTGGTCGTATAATCGGTAGTAGTTAAAGAATTTTGATTGCTAATTCGCTTTCCTTGACCTGCGCTAATTTTTATAAAATAATAATTATTAACATCATAAATATTGGTCTCTTGGTTAAATAAGGCTTCGGTTGCGCTATATCTCCATTTATTAGCACCTTCTCCATAAAATAAAATATAATCTCCACTATCAAATTGACCATCTCCTTCTCCAATCACTTCTATGGCATTCTCTTGTAAATCGTCGTATCTGAAATCGGCAATCGTTCTTGGTAGAATACCTCCACCATTTCCATATATTTTTATTGTAGTAGGATCAATATTATCAATATCAATTTTTAACGTTTCTTTTAAAAAATTATAATCTATTTTTTGGATACCTGTTTTAGAGACTGCTATTTTATAAATCGTTCCATCTTTTAAAATTGAATTAAAAGCATGTTCGGTATTTCTTGCCGTCGCTTGTAATGGGGCGGGCGAAAAATCAATCTTTAACTCAAAAGAAACTAATTTTTCGTAGCGATTTCCTTTTTTGATAATCGGAATAAAAAATACTTTGCCATAATATTGGTTGCGATCCAATTCTACGGCTGTCCCGATTTGAATGGTTTCTTGTAGATATTTATCTTCTGGTACGGCTAATTTATCGAATGGCTCAAATTGTGCATTGACGACAGTTACCTTTATGTCGCTATTATTTCCTAATTGAAATCTTTCAGAAAAAACAGGCAATGTTGGATGTTTCGGATTGGAATAACTATCCTCGAAAGTCCAAATTTGTTTTTCAAAATTTCCTGTTGGATTATGGATAATTGGCTCCGTTTCCCAGTTCAACTGTTTTTGGATAGTTATAGGACGCTGTGCCCAAAGAGTAATGGAAAAAATTAAGCAGAGGGATATAGTAAAAATTCTCATAAAGACAATTTTGAAGTCACTAAATTGGTCAATGTTTAAAACAAACTTGATACGTATAAGAAACGCTAATTGAATCAAGCTATTGTTAATAAAAAGTTCGATAAAAGTTAAAATTGTTTCTTTTTAGCGTCTGGTAGTTAGCATAATCGTTTCATTTTAAAATAAAATAATTGCATTTTGCATTTGAATGTTTATTTTGTAGCTTGTAACGATTATTTAAGGTCTAATAGTGAGTAGACAAAGTTAACTCAATTTTTTTTGGTAATAACTTTAATCATCAGTCAATGCTAAGACAGATACTTCTTTTTTTAGGCATTACTTTTTTACTTTCGATAAATGAGGTAAGAGGACAAGACCCTATTTTTTCTCAATTTTATGCGGCACCATTACAGTTAAATCCTGCTTTTGCGGGGAATACTTATGCCCCATTCATTGCAGTAAATTACAGGAATCAATGGTCTGGGTTTAATAATTTTAAGACTTATACCACCTATGCCGCTTCATTTAGTCAATTTGTGGAAGGCTTAAATAGTGGTATTGGATTGATGATTCAATCAGATAACGCGGGTGATGGTATTTATAAAAATACGAGAGTTAGTGCTATTTATAGTTATAAAGTACAAGTGAATCGAGACTTTGCTATTAAATTTGGGATAGAAGGAACCGCAGTACAGAATAGATTAGATTGGAACAAGTTAGTTTTTCCAGACCAAATAGATCCAACTGGTGAAATTAATTTTCCAAGCAATGAAGTTGCGCCTAATAATTTGAACAAAAACTATGTAGACTTATCAACAGGTTTTTTAGCTTATAGCAAATTATTTTATGGAGGCGTGACAATTAAACATTTGAATACCCCTGATGAAAGCTTATTAGCTATTAATAGCAACATCAATAGTGGATTGCCCGTTAGGTTGTCTGTACATGGTGGAGCGCAATTTCCATTATTTGCAGATAATAGAGGTCAATCAACCTCTTTTATTGCGCCTAATATTATGTATGTCAGACAAGGAGATTTTGGACAAATAAATGCTGGGGCTTATTTCGGCTTTGGTTCGTTTTTTGCAGGAGGTTGGTATAGGCATGCATTCACTAATCCAGATGCAATGATTGGTTTAGTTGGATTTCAGAAAGGAGCGATGAAATTTGGGTATAGTTATGATTTTACTGTTTCTGGATTAACGGCAGGAACAACAGGAGGTACCCATGAATTTTCTTTTATTATCAATTTAGATCACAATCGACCTCGTAAAAAAGATTATAACGATTGTTTTGAAATATTTAGGTAATAAGGATAGCAAGAGAACCTATTAACTAGTTATCTAAATGCTAAACTTCCCCCAATAAATTTTGCAAAATACCATTCATATCTAAAAGAGATATTCTCCAAATTGAATTTTATCAATACTTTTGCAAACTGCTTTACAAAATAGCTGATGGAATGCATAAGAAAATCAAATCTTTTCCGTTAGTATTTTTGTGACAAGTTGATTTATAAGAAATCGACTTTATTTTAAATTGAATTTTTTATCTTTTGACGAAAGAATCAACTACTTAGCATTTAGATTATTCGTCAATATATCATCAAATAGAACGTCAATGAATAGGCTGCTAAAACTAAGCGTATCACTTTTGGTCTTCACTGCCTTACTTACTGCCTGTGGCAAAAAAGAAAAGTCAGCTACAACTGGTTGGAATTATAATGACCAAAAATCAGGTGGATTTGAGAAACTAAATTATGAAGGACAGGTAACTGGTCCCAATTTGGTATTAGTGGAAGGAGGAACTTTCACGATGGGACAAACCGACCAAGATGTCACTTTTGAATGGAATAACGTACCAAGAAGAGTTACGGTTAATTCTTTTTACATGGATGAAACGGAAGTTAGAAATATTGACTACCGAGAATATTTATATTGGTTAGATCGTGTTTATGGTGAATCTTACCCAGAAGTATTGAAGAAGGCAGAACCAGACCAATTAGTTTGGAGAGATGAATTGTCTTTTAACGAACCAATGGTGGAAAATTATTTCCGTCACCCTTCTTATGATGATTATCCAGTAGTTGGGGTAACTTGGGAACAAGCGAATGAGTTTTGTTACTGGAGAACCAATCGTGTGAATGAAATGATTTTAACAGCCAAAGGAATTTTAAACCAAAACCCAGAACAAAAGGATGAAGATAGTTTTGATACGGGTTCTTACCTTGCTGGACAATATCAAGGAGATGTTCGTAAAAACAAAAAAGATTTAAAAACAGGTGGAGAAAGAGCGGTTAGATATGAAGATGGTATTTTATTACCTTCTTACCGTCTACCAACAGAAGCCGAATGGGAATATGCTGCTTTGGCTTTAAAAGGAAATATGGCATCTGAAAAAGATGAAAGAATTACCACTTTTAGAATTTACCCATGGGATGGTAATACCGTTCGTTACCAAAAAAGAGATAAATACCAAGGGGAGATTTTAGCTAACTTTAAAAGAGGCGGTGGTGATTACATGGGTGTTGCGGGTAACTTAAATGATGAATCTGCTTTCCCTGCTCCAGTAAGACAGTATTTACCAAACGATTTTGGTTTATATAATATGGCTGGTAATGTAAGTGAATGGGTATTAGATTTATACAGACCAATGACTTCTAAAGACCTTAGAGATGGAGACAATCACGATTTGAACCCATTTAGAGGAAATTCTTTTAAGACACTGGAATTAGATCAAGATGGTGCGGCTGTTGAAAAAGATAGTTTAGGTCGATTGAGATATAGAGCAGAAGAAGATGATGAAGTAGCTAATAGAGAAAACTATAAAAGAGGCCAAGTTTTCAACTACTTAGATGGTGATAAAGAATCAGAAGTATTCTATTCTTACGGAAAAACAACTTTAATTAGTGATAAGGCTAGAGTTGTAAAAGGCGGCTCTTGGGCAGATAGAGCATATTGGTTGTCTCCAGGTGCTAGAAGATTTAAGGAAGAAGATAGAGGAGATAGAACGATTGGATTCCGTTGTGCGATGACTAGAAATGGTGGACCAACAGGGAATGAAGACAATGCTGGAAAGAGCTTTAAATCTAAGAAAAAGAAAAGTAAGAGAAGATTTAAATAATTAATAATCTGTGCTTATTTTAAAAATAAAAAGCCTTTGTGTAGTAATTACGCAAAGGCTTTTTTATTTTGGCGCTTTTCAAAAATGTAGATTTTTTGAGACTTATATTTTAATATATAACTTTCATTCTTACACGTACTTTAGATATGACTATAACGGCACTTTATAATATATTTTTAGACCATCCCGTTGTTTGTACAGACACTAGGAAAATTGAGGATGGCTGCCTTTTTTTTGCTTTAAAAGGAGCAAATTTTGATGGAAATAAATTTGCTCAACAAGCTATTGAAGAAGGAGCAGCATACGCGATTATAGATGATAAAACGATAGCAAAACAAGAGCGATTAATTCTAGTAGAAGATGTATTGACTACTTTGCAAGCATTGGCGAATTACCATAGAAAACAGTTTGAAATTCCTGTAATAGGGATAACTGGAACGAATGGGAAAACGACCACTAAAGAATTAATAAGTACTGTTTTGGCAAGCAACTATACTATTCATTTTACCAAAGGAAATTTTAATAATCATATTGGTGTACCGTTGACGCTTTTATCAATGCCAGCAAATACGGAAGTGGCTGTCATAGAAATGGGGGCTAATCATGTAGGAGAAATTGATTTTTTATGCCGAATTGTGGAACCAACACATGGTTTAATTACCAATGTAGGAGAAGCTCATTTGGAAGGTTTTGGTAGTTTTGAGGGAGTAAAAAAGGCTAAAGGAGAGCTTTATAGATATTTAGAAGAAAATAAAAAACTGGCTTTTATCAATAAAAACGAAGCCCATTTGCAAGAAATGGCGGGCACTAATTTATATAGAGTCCTTTATACTAAAAGCGCTGAACCCAATTTGAAAGTGCCTATTTTTGAAACTAAATTAGTTGCAGCTAATCCTTTTATCGAAGTTGCCTATTTATCAAAAGAAGGTGTTACTCAATCCATAAAAAGTCAATTAATTGGTTTATACAATTTTAATAATATCATGACCGCTATTACTTTAGGTCGATATTTTAAAGTACCGTACGAGAAAATTAAGCAGGCGATAGAAAACTATACACCGACCAATAACCGTTCGCAAATTGTAGAAAAAAGGACGAATAAATTTTTATTAGATGCCTATAATGCAAATGTGACCAGTATGACGAAAGCGCTCGAAAGTTTTGCTAGTTATGATGACGAAAATAAAATTGCCATTTTAGGAGATATGCTAGAGTTAGGGGTTTATAGTAAAGATGCGCATGCAAAAATTATTGAATTAGCGCAAAATTTGGGCATAGAAATATGGACGGTTGGAAAAGAATTTAGTCAATTGAAAGCTAAAGGTATTAAGCAATTTGCCAATACGGAGGTCTTAAAAGAATGGTTCTGGCAACAATCTTTTGAAGACACTTTCTTCTTATTGAAAGGTTCTAGAGGTATTGGTTTGGAAAGGTTATTAAAATAGATAAGAAGACTTAGGCAGTGAACTCTGATTTTCAATACCAAATTTTTGCAAAAATACAGTTATTTGAATAGTCTCGATATTTACCTGTTATTAAAAGGGAAGATTCTCGTCAAGGTCGTCGGAATCTAAATCTTCATCAATGTCATCTTCCTCTGAATAATTATTAAAGTCTATTTCTTCTTCATAGGCAATATATTTACGCCAATTATCTCCATATCTTCTCTTTAACATATATTCTTCATACGGATCAATAGGGTAATCTGTATCCTCTTGCTCGTCTTCAAATTTTTCAAAAAAAGCTTCAAAGAAAGCACAATGACAATATTTTTCTCCTAATAAACATTGAGAACGGTCTGGTTGCTCTTTTCTATCACAAAATTCAAAGAAAAAATAATTGGCTTTAAGCATTGGTACTTCTTGCCTAAATCGCTCTCGAATGACCTTGTATTGAATTCTATCGGGTACTTCTATTTGAAAGACGGCGGAACAGTTATAAACATCCAACATCTGTTTGATGGCGTTCAATAAGATACTAACTTGGCTATCTGTTAATCT
>Ga0075469_10000066_pt1 | contig 37036 bp, 28 predicted proteins | sample DEB08_DNA_13_FD_77577 | JGI IMG/M metagenome (GOLD analysis project Ga0075469, IMG submission 77577) | Aqueous microbial communities from the Delaware River and Bay under freshwater to marine salinity gradient to study organic matter... | ecosystem: Environmental > Aquatic > Marine > Coastal ...
AGTAGCTGTATCGGCACTAGAAAAATAGTGAATTGCCACATTTGCTCCACTATCTACAAATTGTCTTGTTATAGCTTCTCCTATACCTTGAGCACCAGCAGTAATAAGTACACTTTTGTTCTTTAATTTAGTATTCATTCGGGTATTAGTCTTAATAGAATTTCAATGGTTTTATTTAAAATTATTAGAGATTTAAAATGTCAAAATTAATATGGAGCCGTTCCAAACCCAACAGCAGCTTCTCTAAACCAAACCTCTGTAAAACAACCATTATCATATTGCTTTTGGATATCTCCTCCATAAGTTTCTGCTCCTGCACACCATACCCTATTTTTCTCAGGAGATTTTCCGTTAGTTTGGTTGTAAGCCCCTTGCTTAAAATAACACAATTCACCTTTGTATGCAGTTGTTTTTTCAGTTCCATCTTGTCCTATAGGTACAAAGAGATTTGAAACCTGAGTAGGAATGTCTGATTTTTTAGCGTATTCTGACTTAATAAGATTCTTAGTAAATGTTCTTGTTTCATGACCTTCACTTTTAAAAGTCAAATACATGATTCCTTTGTGTACATTTACTTCGTAACTGAATTCTTCTCCTAATTCTATTCCATCTTTTGGTTCTTTTGGGTAATCCTCTTTTGTTGTTCCAATTACAGACATGTCATACCCCCAAATAGCAGATGAATAATCCCATCTTCCTGAGTTGTCGTCTCCTTCCGTATTTATTTCGTAATTCCAAAAAACCGACCCTTTTGTATGTCCTGGGAATTTTTTATAAAACAACTTGAAAGGTTCATTTTCGTGACCTTCATGACCATGAATTTGTCCCACAACTGTTGAATAAGATGCTGCAACTCTTGCATCTCCAGAAGTTGAAACTTGCATTACTTTACATGTTCCGTTTAATTTACCTCCTTGAATTGCTGTCCATTTTCTTAATTCATGCAATTCTGTTCTAGTATTACTTGAGTTTTTTGACGTAACTCCAGAGTTTGGGGTTTTATAAACTACCCACCTTCTTGTTCCATCAATCGCTGTATAGAAAAAATCTTTATTTTCATATTCAGTTAAATCTTCGATTGTAGTTCCATCTCCCATCAACATCTTAAATTTATCCATGAACGGAATCACTTCATTTGGAACGACTACTTTTTTACTTAATCCATCATTTGCTGCAAAATATCCATCATTAGAAATAGAATTAGGACTTACTGTTATTTCTCCAGAATTAAACCAAACTTCAGCATAATTTCCATCAGCATATTGCTTTTGTAAATCACCTCCGTGAGTTTCTGCACCAGAACACCATACCTTATTTACTTTAGGATCTTTCCCGTTTGTTTGGTTGTAACATCCTAATTTAAAGAAACATCCTGACCCAGTATAAGCCTCTGGATTCTCAACCCCATCTTGCCCTATTGGAACAAAAAGATTTTTCACTTGCTCAGGCATATCTTCTTTATTAGCATATTCTGATTTGATGATGTTTTTAGTAAACGTTTTAGTCTCGTGTCCTTCGCTTGTAAAAGTCAAGGTCATGATTCCATCTTTTACATCAATTTCATAAGTCATTTCTTCACCTAATTCAATCCCATCTTCGGGTTCTGCAGGATAAGTATCTTTACCTGTTCCTACAACTGAAAAATCATATCCCCAAACTGGGTATGAATAATCCCATCTCCCTGAATTATCATCACCGGCTGTATTTATTTCGTAATTCCAAAAAACAGATCCTTTTGTATGACCAGGGAATTTTTTGTAAAATAATTTAAATGGCTCATTTTCGTGCCCATCTGCACTGTGAATTTGCCCAATTACAACTGAAAAAGTGGAAGCAACTCTTGCGTCTCCAGTTTTAGAAACATTCATCACTTTAACTGATGCTTTTAAATTTCCACCAGTCATTGGTGTCCACTTTTTTGATTGAGCTAACTCAGTTCTCGTATTATTAGAACTTCCATGAGTACTCCCCCCATTTGGAGATTTAAAAACTACCCAATCTTCATTGTTTTCGTTTTCTGAATAAAAATAATCATCATCCCTGTATTCTGTTGCAACTCCAACGTTAGATCCGTCACCAAGAATTAATTTCCAGTGCTGGAAAAAAGGAATCACCTCATGTGGTAATTTTCCATCTGTATTGTTATCTGAATTAGTGTTTACATCGGATGAGCATGCACTTATTGCCGCTATTAAAAAAAGTAGACTTAATTTTTTCATTATTTTGTTTCTTAAATATAGTTTGATTGGTGCACCAATATAGATATAAAATTTTGAAATTAAAATGACTAACCCACATTTTTTATTAGTAACAATATCAATTAATTTAACTTAACTTGATGTTAAAATTAGGTGACAAATATCATTTTAGATTTTACAATTTAAAATGAAACTTTAATGCATATTTGTAATCACTTTTTTTTGAATTTTAGCAATTTTATATTATTTTAAACTACTATTAACGAATTAGATACCAAAACAAAGAATGAAAAAATTACTTTTAGCCTTAGCCCTTTTTACTTATTTAGGGAGTTTTTCTCAAGATACACTAACAACTTACTACACTGAATCATGGAATGTGGTGAGTAAAAAATATGCTAAGTTTTACAGAAAATCTTTTAAGATTGCAAAGAAGCAATATGGTGTAAAGGATTACTTTATAGATGGACAGATACAAATGACTGGAGTTTATAGCGATAAAAAATACAAGAAAAGATCGGGTGATTTTAGTTACTATTTCGAGAATGGTGAAAAGGAAATGGAAGGTAAATACCTTAAAAACAAAGCTGTTGGAAAATGGACATGGTGGTACGACAATGGAAACTTAAGCCAAGAAGGAGAGTACACTCAAAAAGGTAAAAGAACAGGACACTGGAAAGATTACTACGAAGAAGGAGGATTGAATAATGAGGGAGACTTTATTAATGATGAAGGAACTGGAACTTGGAAATTTTATTTTGAATCGGGTGAATTAAGTGCCAAAGAAAAATATGAAGGAGGAGAATTAATTGATTTCAAATTTTATAACGAAGACGGAAGTAGAGTAGACGAAAGAAGAAGTTTAACAACTCCACCAAAGTATTCTGAGGATGATGACTTCTACAAAGACTTCATGAAAGAAAACTTGAAATACCCTAGAACAGAAAAATCTAAAGGGCATGAAGGTTTGGCTATAATTAAAGTAAGTATTGGTAAAGACGGGAAAGTAACTGAACATGAAATTTTCTTATCAAGTGGATATGGAAAGTTAGATGACGAAGCTCTTAGAGTGTGTAAATTAATCAAGGAAATGATTCCTGGTAAAATGCACAATAGATTAGAGGAATTCACTTATTACATCCCTGTAAGATTCTCTATTTAGAATTATTACCGAACAAACTCTTTAGTAACGACTAAAATAATGATGTCATTAAATTAAATTTTAGACATTGACTATCATTACTTTAAGCAAAAAATGAGCTAGAAATAACGTCATTAAATTAAATAATTTAAATTTTCTTTCTCAACTATTTTTCTCATCTTTGATTAACAACAAAAAAAGATGGGAAAAAGTATTTATTATATATTACAAGAAGCTAGTTAACTTTAGCTTCAGCTCCTAAAACTCTATAAGTAGGATCCTCCATTACATTTACATCAATTACTTTTTCGGCATTCTCTAGCAACTGAATACAATCTGGAGACAAGTGTTTTAAGTGAAGTTTTTTACCAGCTTGAAGGTATCTTTCTGTTAATTTATTTAACGTCTCAATAGCAGACATATCAGAAACTCTACTTTCTTTAAAATCTATAATGATTTCTTCTGGATCGTTAGCTACATCAAATTTCTCATTAAATGTAGTAACCGAACCAAAGAACAAAGGTCCGTATATTTCGTAGTGCTTCACACCATCTTCATCAATGTATTTTCTTGCTCTAATTCGTTTGGCACTTTCCCAAGCAAATACTAATGCAGAGATAATAACTCCTATTAATACAGCTAATGCTAAATTGTGTAAGAATACAGTAATTAGGGTTACTAAAATCATTACAAAAATATCTGACTTAGGCATTCTTCTTAAAGCTTTAAAACTAGCCCATTCAAAGGTTCCTACAGCAACCATTACCATTACACCAACTAATGCTGCAATTGGTACAAGTTCTATTACTGGAGCTCCAAATAAGATTATTATTAAAATTGTTAATGCAGCAATTATACCAGATAGTCTTGCTCTTGAGCCTGCAGACAGGTTCACTAAAGTTTGTGCAATCATTGGGCAACCTCCCATTCCACCAAAAAATCCATTCAAAATATTGGCACTTCCTTGAGCCAGACATTCTCTGTTACTGTTTCCTTTAGTTCCTGTTATTTCATCTACTAAGTTAAGTGTCAACAATCCTTCTGTAAGACCAACTGCAGCCATTATCAATCCATAAGGAAATATCACTTTAAAATCTTCCCAAGTAAAAGAGATCTCAGGAATATGAAAAGATGGAAGAGAACCACTTAATGACTTAAGATCTTCACCAGGCAAAGTATCTTGATTTATAATATCTACTACTTGTTTCGTTTCAATATTTAAAAAATAAACAAGTATAAAAACCACAATAATTGCAATTAATGAAGCTGGAACTGCTTTAGTAAATTTTGGTACGATTACAATAATAGCAATTGTAAATAATACTAAACCTAACATTGTATACATTGTAGGTCCAGTAAGCCAAGTAGCTGCATCTCCTACTCCAATTTTAAATTGATCCATTTGAGCCATAAAAATGATAATGGCCAATCCGTTTACAAACCCAAACATTACTGGTTGAGGAACTAATCGAATAAATTTTCCGAGTTTTAGTATTCCAACAATCAACTGAATAACTCCTGCCAAAACTATTGCTCCAAAAACATACTCCAATCCATGTGAAGCCATTAAGGCCATAATTACAACAACTGTTGCTCCTGCTCCACCAGAAATTAAACCTGGTCTTCCTCCAAAAATTGCAGTTACTAATCCCATAATAAAAGCTCCATATAAACCTACCAATGGAGAAAACCCTGCAAGAATTGCAAACATCAATGATTCAGGAATCATTGTCATTGCTACAGTTAATCCTGCTAAGACTTCGTTTTTATAATTTACTTTTTGAGAAAAATCAAATAGATTAAAATACTTGTTCATGTGCGTGTTGTTCTTTATCAGAGTGCAAAACTACTGATTTTTATTAGAATTGTATCCAAAAGAAAAAGGACTTCATTTCTGAAGTCCTTTGCATAATTAGATTAAATATTAGTTTAGTTATCTCCTAGTATTATTGGCATTCCATCTGCTCCACCAATAATTACTACTTTAGAATTAGGAGATTTTGAAAGCTCTAATGTTGCTTCAATTCCTTTTTCTTTAAGAATTTTATCCGTTAACGAAGCACTTAAAATTTTATTTGCTTCAGCTTTTCCAGTTGCGTCAATTCTTTGTCTTTCGGCTTCTTTTTTAGCTTTTTCAAGTCTAAACTCATATTCCAAAGTTTCTTGCTCTTGCCCTAATTTCTTTTCAATGTAATTCTTAATTTTCACTGGAAGAGTAACGTTTCTTACCAATACCGCATTCAATTGTACGTATTGCTTTTCCACTTTTTTCTTCATTTCCTCAAAAATCTCATTCTGAATTGCATCTCTCTTTGTAGAATATAATTGCTCTGGAGTATATCTTCCCACAACACTTCTTGCTACTGCTCTAATCTCAGGAATAATTACGTTATCTACATAACCAGTTCCTTTTGTTTGATGAAGCATTCCTAAATTCTTCAATTGAGGTTGATATAAAACCGAAATATCCAATTTAATCTCCAATCCATTTGAAGACAAAACTTTCATTTCTTTTTGAAACAACTCTTGTTGCTTTGTATTGTATTTAAATACTTTATTCCATGGAGCAATTATTTTAAACCCTTCGCCCAATGGCTCAGAATCAGTTACAACTCCACCTCCTAATGTTTTAAATAACACTCCTGCCTCACCATATCCAATATTGACTGATGATTTCCAAAGTGCAAATAAAACAAGTATTACTAATATAATCCCTCCTACTCCAAATAATCCTCCTTTGGTTAGTTTTGGTATTTCAAATTCTGGTTGTGCCATGTTTATTTTTTATTTTATTTTATGTAATGTACGAAAATTAATCTCGTAACAACTTTTTATACTTAACTCTTGTTGGCACTGTATTCCCTAATCTCTTCAATTTATTCTCTTCGTATTCTTCGTAAGTTCCTTCAAAGTAATAAACCTCCGAGTCGTTTTCAAAAGCAAGAATATGTGTACATATTCTTTCTAAGAACCACCTGTCGTGAGAAATAATTACCGCACATCCTGCAAAGTTTTGGATTCCTTCTTCCAATGCTCTCAATGTATTTACATCTAAATCATTGGTTGGCTCATCCAGTAACAATACGTTAGCTTCTGTTTTCAAAGTCATTGCTAAGTGCAACCTGTTTCTTTCTCCCCCGGATAAGACTTTTATCTTTTTACTTTGGCTATTTCCACCAAAATTAAATCTAGATATGTAAGACCTTGCATTAATCTTCTCCCCTCCTATTTCAATATTATCTGCTCCTCCAGAAACAACTTCATAAACCGTTTTTTCAGGGTCCATGTCTTTATGTTTTTGATCTACATAACCAATTTTCACAGTTTCTCCTACTTTAAATTCTCCTGAGTCTGGAGTATCTTCTCCCATTATCATTCGGAACATAGTAGTTTTTCCTGCTCCGTTAGGACCAATAATCCCTACAATTCCAGCTGGAGGTAATTTAAAATTCAAATCATCATACAATACTTTATCCCCAAATGCTTTAGCCACATTTGTCGCTTGTATTACTTCTTTCCCTAATCTTGGTCCATTAGGAATTGGAATTTCCAAAATATCTTCTTTTTCAGAAGACTTCTGACTTAACATTTGTTCGTAATTAGCTATACGCGCTTTGTTTTTCGCTCTTCTTCCTTTTGGGTTTTGATTCACCCATTCCAACTCTCTTTGTAAGTGCTTTTGTCTCTTACTCTCACTTTTTTCCTCTTGTTGTAATCTCTTTAATTTTTGATCCATCCAAGATGAATAGTTCCCTTTCCAAGGAATCCCTTTTCCTCTATCCAATTCAAGAATCCATCCTGCTATATTATCCAAGAAAAATCTATCGTGAGTTACTGCAATCACAGTTCCCTTGTATTGTTGTAAATGTTGCTCCAACCATTGTACCGATTCAGTATCCAAGTGGTTAGTTGGCTCATCCAACAACAGTACATCTGGGTTTTTTAATAAAAGTCTACACAAAGCAACTCTTCTTAATTCACCTCCAGATAAATTCTCTACTGAAACATGACCTTCTGGTGTTCTTAACGCTCCCATTGCTTGCTCTAGTTTACTATCAATATCCCAGGCATCTAAATGATCAATTTGTTCCTGAACTTTTCCTTGTTGTTCTATCAAGTCATTCATTTTATCAGGATCATTCATGATTTCTTCGCTCATGAATTTATTATTGATTTCCTCATACTCAGCCAAAATATCCATTGTGCTCTGAACTCCTTCTTGTACAATTTCTTTAACTGTTTTTGTTGGATCTAATTTTGGTTCTTGAGGTAAATATCCTACCGTGTATCCATCCTGAAACACAACTTCTCCCTGATAATCCTTATCCAAACCTGCAATAATTTTCATTACTGTAGATTTTCCAGAACCGTTAAGTCCAAGGATTCCAATTTTGGCTCCGTAGAAAAAAGAAAGGTAAATATCTTTAAGAATATGCTGACCCGATGGAGTGGTTTTATTCACTCGATCCATCGAGAATATTATTTTTTTATCGTCTGACATTTTTATAAAGTAATTAGTCGTTAGTGTTTAGTCAATAATTTATGCAAAACTTCGTTTTGCATTGGTTTACTAAGGTAATGAAGTTGTGATTGAATTGAAAGTTGAAGTCAAGATTATTGTTAAAGATTTTAAAAATGAAAAAAATAGGTCTGCTTTTATCTAAATTAGACACATGAAAATTATGTTCAAAATATCAATAACACTATTTTTCCTACTATCATTCACTGATTGTGGAATTTCGCAAGATGTAACATCAGATAAACAGGAGCATATATTAGTTGAAATTGAAGATAGTGTAAGGACAAAACTTAAATGGCAAAATGATTCAGCTTCGATAAACTCTGGATTAAACTTTCAAAGATCCATTACAAAAATTGATTCGGGAATTAATTATAAGTTAGTGAAAATTGGAAAGAAGAATTTTTATGAAGGTCCTCACGAAAAAATATTCAATGAAGAAGACTCCAAACAACATATAGCATCACAATATGGTGACTCTGCTTTTATTCTTACGGGATTTTATATATATACTTCCGTTGGAAACTCTTCATGGGGCTATTACTATGAATACCATTTAGTAAGAGTCGATAAGATTCTAACCGGCTCTGATTTATGGTATAATCAAAAATGCAACAAAGGTCATAACAAAGGGATTGCACAACCTTGTGATATATGTTACGAAGAAAATAATGAGGAAATAGAAAAACAAATTCTATTAAAAATAAATGGCCCTGACACCTGCGAACATGGTCGGGATATGAATCTTGACTTAGCTTGTTACCAATGCTTACACAGTTCTAAAATGCAGTATGATTCAGTTTATAGAAAAAACTACATAAAGGATTCGATTACCAAAATGTAAGAAATACTTATGGCTGGCTGTGCTCATGGTCATAATTGTTGCGAAACTACTTTTTGCGAATGTTGTCCAGACAGTTTAAGACGAAAAGACTTTATTTTCTCAGTTAATGATACCAATAAGACTTTTAACAAAAAAGTAAAAATTGGTGATGCTCAGCTAGTAAGTGTTGAATTAGAAAACATAGATCCTGATTGTTTTCACAGTCATGATTGTTGCACTTTTAATTGCGAATGTTGCCCTTCTTTATCTAAAAAGGAAAAGAGACAACTCATCAGAAAAAAGAAAAGAACCTACAGAAGAAATATGAGAAAATATAACGGTTAAAGTTTAAAAAATCTACTTATTTAATAACTAATCTTTTGTTGTTTTGCCCTAGTTCATTTCTCATTCGAACTATATAAACTCCTGCTTCAAAAGCTTGTATATTAATAGTTACAAATTCTTTTCCTGTAATAATTTCAGTATAAACTAATTTCCCACTTATATCAATTAATTGAATAACGTTAGTTAATTGAGTTTCTTCAAATTGAATTGTTACAAAATCAGATGCTGGGTTAGGGTACAATTTAAAATTAGCAAGATTGCTATTTTCCTCAACTCCAACTGAATTAGCATTAATAACTGTTAGTCCAAAACCTGCTCTTAAAATTCCAGCTGAATCAACAGTAATAGTATCATGATAAAAATTGGTACATCCCGATAATGAATCCATAATACTTAACGTAACTTGATATGATCCGGCAGTTGAATACGAGTGTGTTGGGTACTGAACAAAAGCTGTATTTCCATCTCCAAAATTCCAAATAAACCTCATTCCTCCTCCTGTTCCGTAGGATGAATCAACCAATACAACTTGACCTGGAGTGATTTGTGTTGGTCTGAAATATGCTAAGCAATTGGTATCAATAAGTATTACAATTGAAGTATCGTCACATTGAGGTCCAGAAGTAGAAAATGTAGTTAAAGAAAAAGATGTTGTAAAATTGGTAGGCGTGTAAGTTTGTGAATTAGCTCCTGCAATTTGATTAGGAACTCCAACTCTTACATCTCCTTTATACCAACTATAATTCACACCAGATACACCCGCATTTAAAGTATGCCCGTTTACATACAAAGAATCTTGACATTGAGAATTTGAAAGAAATCCTATTAAGGTAAGTAAAGCTAAAAGTAATATTTTTTTCATGTTGTTATTTTTTTTGTAAAACTATAAAAAATATGTAAACAACTGAAAATTAACCGATAAATTTATCGAATGAGAGTAACGTGTCCTTTGTATTCTTTTACTTGACCTCTCTTAGTTAACGCTACTAATGTGTATACATAAACTTCAGATTTTGCTGGCTCACCATTAAATTTTCCATCCCATCCTTCTCCAATTTCTTGACTAGAAAAAACCAATTGACCCCATCTATTAAAAATTAGAAATTCGTAAGAAACTATATCTAATAATTGAGGAGTAAATACATCATTAACATCATCATCATTTGGTGTAAATGCATTAGGCATGTATACACTAGCTAAATTACCAAATACAATTTCTACTTCCATTGAATCGATACATCCAAAATCATTCCTTGCAATTAGTTTTGCAGTATTTGATCCTATTTGAGTCGAATAATCCTGACAAGGATTTTCGAGAGTAGAAGTATTAAATCCAAAATCCCAAAAATAACTGGTAGCATTTTGAGTGTTATTATTAAAACATGCAACAGGGTTTATAAAGTTTAACTCTGTAGGCGAATAAGTAAAATCTACTATAGGCTTTGGTGCAACTACAGTTTGCTTTTCAACAGAATCGATACAGTTACTAGTGTTTGTAACAACTAGCTTTATGTTTTTTAACCCAAAAGTTGAAAACGTGTGATTTACATTTTGAGTTGAGTAAGTAACTCCATCTAGTGAATAGTTCCAAGAAGTTATATTTACTGGCACACCTGATAAATCAATAATAGTTGTGGCCTCAGAAAAGCAGACCGAATCAGCAGAAAAATCGGCTGTTGGCGGGTCATCTATATTAATAACAAAAGTTGTATCGTAATTACATCCCAATAAAGAATTAGCTGTTAACACAACTGTTTTGGGGCCAGATGTGGCATAAGGATGAGAAATAGAACTACCTGATTGAGTAATTATTGCTCCATCTCCAAAGTTCCAAATATAGTCACTTATTGAATCTTTAGAAGTAGTAGAATTGGTAAATAAAACAGGTGTATTTACACAATATCCATTAGATATTGCAACACCAAAAACTGGCCTTTCTTCAATTTCTAAAGTAGTAGTAATAATACTATCTACTCCTATTGAGCTTATTAAAGTATCTCTATAAACACCTCCTGTTTTTTGATAAGCATTTTGTAATAAAATACTATCACCATCACACATTTTAACTGTATTTGCCGAATTAAATGGTAATACGGAATTATTACACAAAGCGAATAAACTACCTGCTTGACCACCAGGTCCAGATATCGTTAAAGAAGTAAAAGGAGTTAATGCCGTTACTGTAAATATTCCACCACCTCCTGTTGGTCCAGACCCCATTCCTGATGAAATTTGGGCTCCAGTAACAGTAGTAAAACAAGAACTATTAATAGTAATAGCTGGCGCACCAGAACTTGTCATCAAGTTAAAAATTTCGTTCACACCACTACCTGTTGCTGTTATTACAATAACTACATTATTTACTGCCACACTAAAATTAAATGTATAAGAAAAAATACCTGTAGCACCCATGTGAATACTATTTGCTGGTGTTGTGTTTCCACAACTTGTATAAGCTGTTGGATAAGGCGATACAGAACCCGATTGTGTTGCAGTTACACTTACTCCATTTACGAGGGCAGGCGGAACTACACTACTCCCGCACAGTTGAGAAACTGCTGGTAATGTAAAAAGTATAAATAGTAATAAAACTAAGTTTTTCATTGTATTATTTGTTCTTGTTTAAGAACGTTACTCCCATTGGGAAAGTTGCCTTAATGCTGCAAATTTACATGTTTTCAAGATATTCTAGCACTTTAGAATCTTGTTCTTTTGATTTTAGGGTATTATAGTATGAAGTTACTTCGTTTAAAGCCAATTTCATATCACTCATTTCACGTTCAATTTTCGAACGTTTTGTTGGCTCTTTACTTACAGATAATTCTGTTTCTAATTCGGCCAATCTATTGGTGATTCTATTTTTAGAATTTATTAATCCCTGATAACCAGAAAGCTTAACCCACCAAGTAGAGTTGCTTTCAACTACGTTTTCAAAAACTGGGTAAGATATATTCAATTTATTCTCAGGTAACTTTCCTAAAAACTTAGAATAGTCATTCATCATGGAGTATTGAGAAAATCCAGACATGGATGAAATTGCACTCACAAAGAAATCATGATTTTCAATGGTTCCGTGTTCCGAATACAAACGTCCAATTATTTGTTTAACTGTATTACTTTTTTCTTTCTCTAATCCTTTGGCAAGCTCCATTGCTTTATCCGAATCAGTTTCTGCAATTCCCGACAAACAAACTCCCATTACTTTGAAAGACTTATCTTTCAATCCTTTTTCTAATAATTTATCATGCCCTTGATCTTTACCATAATAAGTTGATAAATTTTTATACCCATTTGCTCTAACCGAAGATTTTTTGTTTTCTGTTAAGGCCAACAAAATAGTTTTTAACTGAATCGGATTTTGCTTATTCACCTCAACCAATGAACTCATTACCAAATTATTAAAACCATAATAACTAGACTGCAACAATTTATAAATAGCATTTACAGAAGCAGAGTCCTTGTTATTTTTAATCTGAGCGAAAGCCTCTTTTTTATCCAAATATAACGGAGAATTATTTAACTGATATATCCATTGATTCAATGACTTCACTTCTTTCTTTTTACCTAAAATAATTTTCTCTGCATCAAAGTTTACTAGTAATGGTAGTGCTGTATTAAATTCAAACGATTGCTTCTTATTAGTTACAAAAATTGATTTTCGTTCTTTCCCGTTTGCAGTGTATATATCAACTTCAATTGGTAATTGAAATACTGGAAACTGATCGAAATTTTGTGTCTGCTCAACAGTTACTGTCAATATCTGGTCAATTGCATTATAGCTTTGAGTATAATTTAATGTTGGATGTCCTTTATTAAAATACCATTGATTAAAGAACCAATTTAAATCTTTACCTGATACTTCTTCAAATGATAATCGTAAATCGTGAGCTTCAGCAGCTTTAAATTTCATTTTGTTTAAGAAGTGTTTTAGCGAAGCAAAAAATGCATCATCTCCCAAGTAATACCTCAACATATGAAGTATTCTTCCTCCTTTATTATAAGAGTGACCATCAAACATTTCCATTTCACTTTCGTAGTTGAAATACACTAAATCGTGATATCCACTTCTAGCTCCCGACATAAAATAACCCGACATTTCTCCGTAAGCATTTTTGTCTGCCTCTTCCCTACCGTGTTCGTATTCATCCCATAGGTATTGGCTGTAGTTTGCAAATGATTCGTTAATAGTTAAATTAGACCAAGATTCGGCTGTTACCAAATCGCCAAACCAATGGTGGAACAACTCATGAGCAATTATCGATTCATTATCCGAATCCAACAACTCTCTATCCGTTTGGTACAAAAAGTCTCCATGAATAACTGCAGTAGTATTTTCCATTGCTCCCGAAACGTAATCTCTCACCACAATTTGGTTGTACTTATGCCAAGGATATTCTACTCCTAATTTATCCGAAAAGAACTGAATCATCTTTGGTGTTTTGCCAAAAATATCTTTTGCATAAGGTGTGTATTCTGGCTCAGTATAATAGTTTACTTCCATTTTTGTTCCATCTGGACGAGTCCAAAAATCTTGGGTAATATCAAATTCCCCAACTGCCATCATAAATAAATATGGAGCATGTTTTAAATCTTGTTTCCAATAATCTGTTCTTGTTCCATCTGAATTTTTAGTAGATGTTACCATCTTCCCATTTGATAAGGTTTTGTATTTATCTTTTACTGTAATCGATAACTCTTGAGTTGTTTTCTCGTTTGGAGAGTCAATAGTAGGAAACCAACATGAACTAGATTCTGTTTCGCCTTGTGTCCATATTTGAGGCATTTTTTTAGGATCTTCTCCTAATGGGTTAATAAAGTACAATCCTTTATCACCAGTGATTGCTGCACTTCCTACCGATTTTAATTCGTTTGGTTTAGCTGTGTACTTAATTCGGATTATATATCTGTCGTTTCTAGTATAGGTTTTTGCTAAGTCAATGGTTATTTTCATACCATCATATCTATATTCTAGCTGCCTCCATAAGTTGCCCAACATACCAGGTTGACTGTCTGAACTATATTTCTCAACCGAATGAATATCAAATCCTTTTGCATCCAAAACTAACTCATCAGTTTCGTAGAAATAAGGTTTAAAAGTTAATTCCGCTACACCCAACAAATGTTGTTTTTCCCAATCGAATTTAACTTCTAGCTTTGTATGAATCAAATCATTTACTCGAGAATTTGTAGCTTGGTAGTTCTTTAGTTCTCCAGCTTGCTCTCCATCAGTTTGTATAGTAAGCTCTGGCAGAGCCATAACTTCTGTTGGTATTGTATTAGTTGCTTCTTTATTGGTTTTACATCCTACAAAAAAAGGAAGCAATGCGATTAAAAATATTCTTTTCATTTGTTATTCTATTAATTATAAAGTCTTAAACCAATCCTGCTCTTTCTAATAAAGCATCTGGGTTTGGTTCTTGTCCTCTAAATCTTTTGTATAATTTCATTGGGTGTTCCGATCCTCCTTTGCTTAGGATATTTGTTGCGAAACTCATTCCTGTTTCTCTGTCAAATATTCCTTTTTCTTTAAAGAAAGCAAATGCATCTGCATCCAATACCTCAGCCCATTTATAACTGTAATATCCAGAAGAATATCCTCCGTTAAAAATATGAGAAAATGCAACCGACATGCAATTTTCAGCTACATCCGGAGTAAATGCTGTTTTGTCAAAAGTCTTTCTTTCGTGAGACTTTACATCCGTAATTCCTTCTGGGTTTTGTCCGTGCCAGCTCATATCCAACAATCCAAAACTAACTTGACGAAGTGTTGCTAGTCCTTCCATAAAATTAGCAGATTCTTTAATCTTTTCTACAAATTCCATTGGGATGGTTTCGCCTGTTTCGTAGTGCTTTGCAAATAAATCCAAACACTCTTTTTCGTAGCACCAGTTCTCTAATACTTGACTTGGTAATTCTACAAAATCCCAAAAAACACTTGTTCCCGATAAACTTGGGTAAGTCGTATTAGCAAGCATTCCGTGTAATCCGTGACCAAACTCATGGAACAAAGTTGTAACCTCATCAAAAGTTAATAGTGATGGTTTTGTTTCGGTTGGTTTTGTAAAATTACAAACGTTAGATACGTGAGGCCTTTCGATTTTACTTCCATTAATCTGCTGAGATTTAAAGCTAGTCATCCAAGCTCCATTCCTTTTTCCAGATCTTGGAAAAAAATCTCCGTAAAATATAGAGACTAAGTTATTGTTCGAATCATGAACTTCATAGGTTTCTACTTCTGGATGGTATGTGTCAATCGTATCTACTTTTTTGAATGTTAATCCAAATAATTTATTGGCTACAGTAAAAGCTCCTTCGATTACGTTTTCTAATTTAAAATATGGCTTTAGTTGCTCGTCATCCAAATTGAATAATTTCTTCTTTAGTTTCTCTGCATAAAAAGCAGAATCCCATTTTTGCAAATCAGTTGTACCATCTAGGTCTTTGGCAAATTGTGCCAATTCATCAAATTCTTTTTGAGCAAATGGTTTTGCCTTGATAAGCATGTCATTCAAAAACTCTTTTACTTTAGTCGGACTCATTGCCATTCTCTCTTCTAACACAAAGTTGGCGTGAGTATCGTATCCTAATAAATTGGCTCTTTGGTGCCTTAATTTGGCAATATCAAGAGTAATTTCTTCATTGTTAAATTCATTCTTCTGAAAACCTCTTGATCCATACGCTACAGATAATTTCTTTCTCAACTCTCTGTTCTCGGCATATTTCATAAACGGACCGTAACTTGGGTAATGCAAAGTAAACACCCAACCTTCTGCTCCTTGAGATTTTGCTGTTTGTGCAGCAGCTTCTTTTGTTCCTGCTGGCAATCCTGCTAAATCCTTTTCATCACTTATGTGTAATTCGTATCCATTAGTTTCTGCCAATAAATTCTCTCCGTAAGTCAGTTTTATTTTAGATAACTTATTGTCTATCTCTCTTAGCTGATCTTTATCTGTATCGTTTAAGTTTGCCCCATTTCTAGAAAATCCTTTGTACGAATTATCAAGCAATGTAATTTGCTCAGGCGATAAATCTAAAGAGTCTTTTGTTTCATAAACTGCTTTTACTCTCTTGAACAAATCTGGGTTTAGCGTTACATCATTTCCAAATTCAGTAAGCAAAGGAGAAACCTCTTGAGCTATTTTCTGAATTTCATCATTCGTTTCTGCTGAGTTTAAGTTAAAAAACAAGCTAGATACTCTATCCAATTGATTCCCCGAAAACTCCATTGCTTCTATGGTATTTTCGAAAGTTGGCGTTTCAGTACTGTCTGCTATTGCATCAATTTCAGCTTTAGCTTCTTTTATTAAAATTTCAAAAGCAGGAAAAAAATGTTCGTTTTTAACTTTTGAAAAGGGTGCTAAATCAAAAGGGATTAAAAGGGGATTATCTGTATTAGACATAAGTTAAATTTGGTATGTTTTATGAAGTATAAAAATACGAATTTCTATTGTTAATTTTTGTCAAAATATGTAGTCGGGTTTAATCAATGATAAGTGTTTATATTTGAGGTATGATTCTATTCACCCGTTTCATGATTTTCAAGAAATACCGAGGGATTACCCTTTGGCCTTTTATTGTATTAAACAAACATGAAAAAGGGAAAGAGGCTTTGCTAAATCACGAGCGAATCCATTTACGCCAACAAATTGAATTACTTGTTATTCCTTTTTATATCTAGTATGGGCTAGAGTTTCTTATTCTTTATTTAAAACATAAGAATTGGGATAAAGCATACCGTAATATATCTTTTGAAAAAGAGGCTTACGCCAATGAATGTGATTTAGAGTATTTAAAGGAAAGAAAGTTTTGGGGATTTTTGAAGTATTTAAACTAAAGGAAAACAAAGCATATATATTGCTAAAATCGAATAAACAAAAGTTCTAATTATTAATTCGTTTGTAACAATTGAGCTTTTTGGATTTTTATTTTTAAATATTAAAAAAGTGATAAAAGTAATAACTACTAAACCTTGCCCAATGTATACAAATGGACTAGGTGTTGGCCATTTCATAACATAAAATAGAAATCCAATCGACACAAACAGAATTCCATACTTAGATAAATTAGAAAAAAAACGTTCTGAAAAATTTGTATTGCTATAGTCTTTTTCAATTTTTAAAGTAAAAAGATATGCGTTTGCGAGCAACCCAAAAGCTAGAACTTTAATAATGTTAGTTTTCATATAACTATCTAACATAAAACAAATAGCCAAAACTATTAAAACCGTAAGTTCTATCTTAAATAAATTAATTAAAATCCAAAATTGAGCTTTCTGAAATAAGTTTAATTCTTCTTTATCCATGACTTAATATAAATAAAAAAGGACAACTTTTCAGTCGTCCTTCACTCTAATTATAATCTGCTAAAATTTTTTAATCAAACTCCTCAATCAACACTCCCATTTTACCCATTTGAGCATCTCTTAAAGCTTGCATTACTTCCGTTTGCGAATTCATTACAAAAGGGCCATAGGATTCTATTTTTTCGCCAATTGGTTCGCCTGATAACAACATAAATCTAGTGTTTTGAGTTGCTTCATAGGTAATTACTCCTTCCGATTGCTCATAAACAATCATGTCTTTACCAATCACCTCTTCTCCGTTTGTAGTTCCTTCGCCATCCAATAAATAGAGAATAGAGTTATAACTTGATGGAATGGGAATTTCTATTTTTCCACCCTCTTCTACTTCTCCTCTCAACAAGGTTTGCGGACTGTAAGTTGGTGCAGCTCCGTTTACTCCGTTATATTCTCCAGATACTACCCAAACTTTAGATTTATCTCCTTCTACTAGTGGTGTTTCTTCTTTAGAAATTGGTTTGTAAAAAGCAGGTTTCATTTTATCCTTACTTGGAGCATTTACCCAAAACTGAATAAACTCCAACTCTCCTCCTTCTTCTACTAATTTCTTAGGAAATCGTTCACTATGAGTAATTCCTTGTCCAGCAAACATCCATTGTGTTCCGCCTCCTTCTACCAGTGCGTTATTACCCAATGAATCTTGGTGATTTACACCTCCTTTAAATATAAAAGTTACTGGTGAAAATCCTCTGTGCGGATGTGGTCCTACTCCTTCGTTTCTTGGATCTTGTCCTCCTGGTAATTCACTCTTCCAATGGTGGATTAACAAAAATGGATCTACGGAATCTAATCCATCTACTGGCAAAGGTTGATCTAATAAATGACCTCCCATGTTCACTTTTTGTGCTGGGATAATGGTTTTAATTTTCTTCTCCATAACTATTAAGTTTTATCTAATTCGTTACACAAATTTAAGACTTAATAACCTAATTAATATTCATCTAGATTAATACTATTGACTTACATAGCAACAAACAAAAAATCTATTAATTCCTCGTTCTCTTTCAAACTTTTAGAAGCTGATTTAAATTTTTTCTTTGACCCATTTGTTGAAATATTATCTAATGTAACTGACTCCATTAAAACAGTAGTGGATTCATTCGTTCTCATTCTTGTAGTAGCAACATCAGCCATTGCAACTGATTGATTGAAATTTGTAACAACTACTGAGTCTGTTAGCTTAGTAACTACAATATCTTCTTCCAAATATGAAGTAATATCTTTGGTGTCAAAATATGCAGGACTTCCAGCACTTTTAGCATCAGCCACCTCTTTTTTAAACTTTGTATTGGATTCTTTTTCTAAAACCTGAAGACTATTTGCTGGAGCTACTTTCTCTACCTCTACTTGAAAGACCTCATCATCCATTTCTATTAATTGAACTTCTGGTTTAGCAATAACTTCTTTTCTTTCTTCTGGCTCTTGATTGTTTATTTCAATGTCATAAAATCCTTCTTCTTTCTTTTCTTCTTCTATTAAAGGCAACTGTCTTTCTTGTTGTTTTATATTATTAACGGCTAACTCTGCATTTGGCCTATCCGTAATAGAGATGCCGATATTTACCACTAACAATAACAACATTGCTATAGAGGCAAATTGTAATCCTGGCTTACGAAATAATGGAACATCTTTTGGAAATAAAAATGCTGCTATCCCACCAAAAAATGTTGTTTCACTTTCCATTTTCTGGATAAGTTCATCTTTTATTCTGTGAGGAATTAATACATTTTCTTCATCTGAAGAAACTTGTTTTATAGACAGTAAAGTTGCTCTTAGTTCACTGTATTCTTGTGGGCTATCTACTTGAGTATCGGCAAAGCTCCTCTCCTCCATAGTAAGACTATCGTAGTCTTTGGAGAGTAATAACTCTTCAATATCAATATTTTGTATACTATTATCTTCTTTCATAATTCTTAATTTAATCCAATTAATAGGAGTAACACTTTTGCCATTTGTGGAGCAAAATCTTTTAAAGAAACTGTAAGTTTCTTTAATGTATAAAACAATCTTGATTTCACTGTTCCTTCTGATAAATCTAGAGCTTGAGCAATTTCTTTAATCGACATATCTTGAAAATACCTCATAACAAAAGTGGATTTTTGTTTCTCATCCAACAACTCCAACTCTTGAGTTAGCTTTTCGCTAAAAAGCGAATCCTGCAAAGAATCCAAAGCACTTGCTTGGTTGTCTTTTATTTGATATCCTTCGTCCATGTCATAACTGGTATTTTTTCTTATCGATTGTTTTCGGTATTCATTCTTACACATATTGTTAGCCACAGAAAACATCCATGTTTTAAAATTTCTTTTTAAGTCAAATAAATGTGGCTTCTCAATTATTTTGGTAAATAAATCTTGCATAAAATCCTGAGCCTTTTCTTCATCTTGCCACAACATTTTAAAAAAGTAGTTGGCGAGCATTTGACTATACCTGTCATACAGTTCCGAAAAAGCACGACTATCCTTATCTACAACAAGTTGCATTAATTCATTATCGCTATACGAAGTGTATTTCCTCATTTAGTTTAACTAGTCGTTTAGCATTTTTTTAATCTGTTCTTCTCGTCCTGCATTCTTGGCTATGGCTAGTATCTTTAGTTTGATGCTTTGATACTGAGATTCCATATTATTTTCTTTGTAATATTCTGCCAACTGTATCATTGGCAACACATAATTTAAATTCATTCTCCTGGATAGAGCTGGATTAAAAGTAACTGAAACATAATTTTTGGTAAACTTAGATTCCCAATTTTGTTTCAGTAAAGGGATATTATTAAAACTAGATTTAGAATATTTGAATGCTAATCCGGTTGAGAATAAATTCTTTTTTAAATCCTTGAGAACCAAATGAGAAACTGTAAGTGCAAAATAAATTGGCTTACTAGAGTTTCTAGTTGCAACATCTGCTAGAATATTAATATTTTTAGAATACGATTTTGCAAAATTCAAACCGAACTCTTTAGCTATTCTGGTCCTGTATGTTTGATTCATCATCAAATCAAAATTCAGAATTTTAATGTCTGTTCTTATTCCCTCTATAGTTTGTAATACCCAAATTGGATACGTATCGTTTTCTCCGTAGGTAACTAAAATTCCATTCTGCTCTACCGACATTAACGTGTTGTATGCATATTCGCGTAAAGAAGGTGTTAGTTTAGTGGCTTTTAATTTTTCGCAAAATGCTCTTTTATTTAAAGTTTCATTAGATAATTCGTAGTATTTAGCCATCTCAAAATATAATTCCGAGTAGTTAGGATTCATTCTATAAGCAGAAAGTAGTGATTGGTAATCTTTATTGGAAGATTCACTATTTAAATATTGAGAATAATAATAGTTAAAAGAGTCCTGATTAGAACCTGTGCTAGTAGTTTCAGTATCTCTTCGTTCTTTGGTGTTTTTGTCCAATGGGACAGAATATTTAGAAACTGACTGAACAGTTTTTTTTTCTGCTGACTGGCTCCATCCAATATTGGAAATCAGCAGCAGTATGATTAGTAATCGTTTCATAAGTTTAAAAATAAGTTTATTCTTTCACAATTAGGTACACTCACTCTTTAAAAAGGTTCAAAAGGATAATAAATATTAATTATTAGGCATAAAAAAAGCCATCACGCATTAGCGGATGGCTTTAAGTATTATTTAAAATATTATCCTTTAACTAAAATTCCAGAAGCGATAAATACTGGCTCAATTTCTGGCTCAGTTACTGCATCATGTCTTTTTTGTAATTCAGCTTTTTTCTCGTCAGAAACGTCATCACCTTCCATTTCATCCATGATGTAATGTTGTAGGTCAGCAATAGAAGTAGTATCCATTCTTGCTTCTCCTGTAAAGATTGCTTCTGTTCCAATTTCAGTATCTGTTGGGATAGTAAAGTGATCTTTAAACATAACTCTCATATCTGTAGAATCTGCCATAGTAACGATTACAAAACATCCAGCTTTAGCACAAATACTTGTTAAAGGTGCAGTAAGTGTATAATTTGCTGTTGCTCCATTTGCAAATGCAGTTGAAAAGTCATTCATTGATATCGCAGCATCTGTTGGTACAGACTCTACTCCATAATGAATGTAACCTTCCATCTCTTGAACTGGAGTTACTTCTTCTACTTTTTCTTCAGTTGTTTCTGCAGCTACTTTTTTAGCTTCTCCACATGAAAACAAGATTAATCCTGCTCCTAAAATTGTTATAAATTTTTTCATTGTTTTTGTTATTTAATTTTACTCTACAAATATAGATATATTAATCTAACTGCATAAAAATTACTACCCATAAAAAAAACAGCAAAAGATATTCTCTTGCCGTTTTAAATATTAAAAATTTACTTTTTATAGTCCTCCAAAAGTAATCCCTGCAGAGAAAGGCATTAAGTTAGATACACCCGAACTTTGTGAAATAAAATTATCATTCATTTCAGTTAACCCGTAATTTGCATAGATTCCAATTCCTTTATAAGCAAGTCTTGCTCCTACAGAAAGTTTTATTGGTGCTATATTATAGTTTCCTTTTATTTCTGATTTATACTCTACATTCTCAATAGAATATTCTTGTTTCACTTTATTTCCTATGTTGTAACTAAATGTTCCTCCAACAGCAAATTTAAATTTTTGATTATTTGATTTAAAAACCATCATTAACGGTACGTTCAGGTAATTAGTTTTAAACTTATAAGAACCGAAACTTATTACTGAATCTTTCATAAAACCTCCGTTATTTGGATCTACTTGTAAGTTTTCTTTGAAAACAAAACGATTAAATTCAAACCCAAATCCTGTTAAAATTCCAAAGTTTTTATGGATATCAAACATTAGATTCCCATTTATCATATAGTTTCTACTTTGAGAATAATCAAGATCAAGAGAAGCATCTGAAGTAACTTCGGGTGCAGTTACGAAAATTACATTTGCATTTTCTTGTGAGAATCCTGCAACTCCCCATCCAAAAGAAGTTTCGAAATCTACATTTAGATATTTATCCTCTTTTGGTTTTTTCTCATCAGAATCAGTTATTCCGTCAATTGTCTTAGTATTGTCTTTAATGATGATAGAAACATCTCCTAAGTCAATTTCTGTTTCATTATCGTTTTTTGTAGAATCCGATTGAGCGAAAAAAGTAAACGAAAGTAGGGCGAATGATAGTGTAAATATTGTTTTCATTTTAATGTGTTTTTATTGTTTGGAAGTAAGACTACTAAGGGTAGTAAAAAGTTACAGTTAGTTTTTAATTTTTCTTTTAATTTTAAAAAATTTTCCAAACCTATACGTTTTAATCGTTTGATTATCATTATTATTATCCTCAACTCTAAATTGCTTACCTATCTTACTTTTTTTAAGTTTATTTGAAGCAAAAGTCAAAAAATCTTGGCTTGATTTAATTTCAACCCCAGCTCTTTTAGAAGCGAAATCTTGTGTTTTTTCAGTTAAAAACTCTATTACAGTATATACTTTTCTGTTCACAGCAACTTTATCCTGAACAACCGCAAAAGGTTTATAATCTGTTTTTAACTCATTTGTAAATTCAATTCCTCGAAAGTATTTAAGCGATTCCTTATCAGCTGTAAAGTCAACTTCCCTTTGGTTAAAATCACTCACTGGAATAGATGCTAATAATGTATTCTTTGAGTTTGTATTTAAATACGTTTCTTCAATACTATCTTCAGAAGAGTCTATTAAATTTTCGAATGACTTAATCTTTAACTCCGATTTATTAATTAAACCAGCCATTTGTCCAAACTCTTGTTAATCTGTTGGCAAGGAGAAAAAGACTAACAAAGCTAAAGAAGCTGCTACAGCTCCAGAAACCCAGTAAAAAGCACCAATTCTCTTGGATTGTTTTAAATCTTCTTTGTACGGATAAACAAGAGTTTGCTGAATAAGAATTGTTTTATTGTATCTTTTTTGCTTCTCAATTTTATCAGGGTTTTCCTTAATATACTGAGTTAACAAGACTTGTTGTTCATCATTCGTATTAATAAAAACGTTACAATATTCTTAATAAGTAAGATAGAATGAAAATTTGAACTATTTTTGAGGGTAAAATTAATTTAACTATGAAAAAAACATTACTATTTTTAGGAGCCATCTCAATGGGAATTAGCTCTTTATCACAAACAATTACTTCTGCTAATATTGCAATTTTAGGAGATACATTATATCAGGCTGAGGATTTAGCTCCTTCTATAAATATAGGAACGATTGGAACAGGAAATGTTTGGAATTTCTCAAGTCTTTTGAACAACAATAGAGATACTACTATATTTTATGATCCAAATATTATTCCTTGTTCTAATTCAACTTTTTATGGTGTAACTCACAGTTTTAAGCAAGATACCAATACTGCTTTTTTGTCAGTAAATACTGCTTCTATTGAATTGCTTGGAATCTCTAACGGAACGATTTGTGTCGCTTCTCAAGATTCTGAAACTACCATTACTTTCCCAAGTTCGTTTGGCACAACTTTTCTTGATACATCTAGAACAACAACAACCGTTTCAGGTGCTTCTGTTGGCCAACCCTTAGCAGATTCAATTAAAATTATTAGTGTTACTTATATAGAATCAGATTTTAATGCATCTGGTACTTTAACCACACCTCTTGGAATTTTTGCAAGTATAAGACAAGATTTGGAAAGAAAAACTACATCCGATTTTTACGCTAAAGGTGCATTAACAGGTGGAGTATTTACACTTCTTAGAACAGAAACTGATACGGCTTATAGTCATCAATATTGGTCAGATGCAGCAAATGCTATATTCCCTTTAGTTTCTTATGATTTGACATCTACAGGCACTTTAACTGGTTCGGTTATATTTACCACTGGATTAAGCAAAAACGTCCATACATCTATCAAGGAAAATGAAATCAAAACGATTTCTGTTTACCCTAACCCTACAACTGATCAATTAACTATTGATAATCAAGGAACAATTAATAATTTAACAATTACTGACCTTAGGGGAAGAGTTGTTTATTCGTCTAACTCAATTAATAGTAATACGATTAACATTAATTTCTTAACTGAAGGAGTTTATGTATTGTCAATCACTACTGATTCTTATACAGGAACAACAAGATTTGTAAAACAATAGAAACATTTTTAAACAAAAAAAGTCCTGAGTTTCCTCAGGACTTTTTTTTGGTTTAAAATTTATTAATAGATTACTCCTGAACCCAAAAGTTCTTCATTAAAGTACCAAGCAGCAAACTGTCCTGAAGTAATTCCTCTTTGTGGATTTTCGAATTGGATGAATAAATCAGTTTCAGTTTGAAAAACAGTAGCAGTTTCTAAATCCTGTCTGTATCTGATACGAACATCACAAGTAAGCGATTCTCCAGCCTTTAATCTTAAGTCTTCGCGTATCCAGTGAATTTCATCTTGAGATACTTTTAGCGCTTTCCTGTAAAGCCCAGGGTGATCTGTTCCCTGACCTACATAAACTATATTCTCTTTTACATCAGTAGCAATTACAAACAAGGGGAATTCTGTCCCTCCTACTCCAAGTCCTTTTCTTTGTCCTGTTGTAAAATAATGGGCTCCTTGATGTTCGCCTTTATCTTTTCCATCCGTTCTTTGGTAAGAAAAAGGGGTCGCTAACTCTTCTATTTCTGTTTTAGTCTGATATTCTGCATAAGCTGGAAAATCTTCTGGAACCTCAATTATTCTTCCTTTTTTTGGCTGAAGTTTTTGCTGAAGAAAGTCAGGTAATTTTATTTTACCTACAAAACATAATCCTTGAGAATCTTTCTTTTCAGCTGTAACAAGCTTTTGAGCTCTGGCAATATCTCTTACCTCACTTTTTTGTAATTCTCCTATAGGGAAAAGTGCTTTTGATAATTGAAATTGATTTAATTGACACAAAAAATAACTTTGATCTTTGTTATCGTCTTTCCCTCCTATTAGCTTATGAATTTCTGTTCCTTCAATTTCTTCAGTTCCTTTTCGGCAATAATGACCTGTAGCAACATAGTCTGCTCCTAGTTTAAGAGCTGCATTAAGAAATACATCAAATTTAATTTCACGGTTACAAAGTACATCAGGGTTTGGTGTTCTACCAGCTTGATACTCGGCAAACATATAATCTACTATTCGCTCTTTATATTCGGCACTTAAATCTAATGTTTGAAAAGGAATCCCTAATTGTTCAGCAATTGCTAATGCATCATTGCTATCATCTATCCATGGACATTCGTTATTGATTACCACAGTTTCATCATGCCAGTTCTTCATAAACAAAGCAATAACGTTATAGCCTTGCTCTTTAAGCAAATAGGCTGCAACACTAGAATCTACTCCTCCTGATAATCCAACTACTACTGTTTTTGACATTCTTTTTTTTCTTTGAAGTACAAAGTTAGTGGTTTTTCTTAAATGGAATTAGAAACTACTACATCAAATTATCATTCAACTTAGCAATACCATCATTTCCTAAAATAATTGGTAAATCACTTACTCTGTTATCTGTTGGTCCGTTTTCTAATTTAAGGACTCCTCTTGGGCAAACTGCAGAACAAACTCCACAACCAACACAAGAAGAACGCACAATGTTTTGTCCTTTTTGAGCATATGCTCTCACATCAATTCCCATTTCACAATAAGTAGAACAGTTACCACAAGAAATACATTGGCCTCCGTTTGTTGTTATTCTAAATCGAGATTTAAATTTTTGAACTAATCCTAAATAAGCTGCAAGTGGACATCCAAATCTACACCAAGATCTGTTTCCTAGTAAAGGATAAAATCCTGTTCCTATTACTCCCGAAAATACTGAACCTATTAAAAACCCATATGTTTTTTGAACCGTGTAAGTATTAATTCCTAAAACTGTAGAAGCTCCCGAGAAGAATGAATATAAAGTAAGCCCAGTCATAACAACTACAAAAACTAATACTCCATGAATAAGCCATCTTTCAAGTTTCCAAGCTTTAAGGGTTTTATTAGATAATTGCCTGTATGGATCACCAAGTGTTTCTGCTAATCCTCCGCATCCACATACCCACGAACAGTACCATCTTTTTCCGAAGAAATAAACAAAAACTGGTACTCCAACAGCAAATAAAAGTATTCCCCAAACCAGCATAAATATCCCCATATTTCCACTTGCAATAAGGCTATTTATATTCCAATCAAAAAAGAAATCATAATCCAAAGGCCACATATTTTTAAAATCAAAATAAGGCTGATTCAACCTTACCAAGATTTCTGGAATTAAAAATGCAAAACCTACTTGAAAAAACAATACCGAGATTGTTCTTACAATTTGGTATTTATTATGACGGTACTTAATAATCATTCTTATTCCCATTACTGTCATAGCAACACAATACAGTAATCCATAAAGAAACCACTGTGAAGCTGGATTTCCACTTAATGATACACTTAAAGGATCAACCATCAATACCCAATTGGTTAAATAATGAGGAAACCAATAAAGGAGAATGTAAAATAGAATTAAAAAAGTACCGATAATGATTCCTATAATTCCTCGATTAGTTGCAGAGCTGTGATAAACTCCGTCATTTTTTATTCCAGGATATTTTTTAAGCTCAGGAAGAATATAAATTAAAGCTCCTATTAATCCCAAAATAATTGTCAGAAATAAAATAAGCCCTTTATTATTAGCAAAGAAACCAACTGTAGATGCCTTGGTTAATTGAAACTTAGTGTCAGTTAAATAATCTAAATCAAATCCTTTACTTCTTAGTATACTTTGGTTAATTTCTGAAACTTTGTTCGATAATTTATTTTCTAAATCTTCGATTGAAGCGATTTCTTCTCCAAATAACCAACTTAAATTATCTGTAAGTTGTTTGTTTTTGAAGGCCTCTTCTTCATTCTCTTTATCAAAAACCAGATCAATACTATTTTGGTTAAACTGTACTTTGTTATCAATGGTAGAGTGGTAAATTATATTAGTTACATCTTCAGGCTTAATACCTGACTCACTCAAAATCAACTGATTTGCTTCGTCAGCCATTGGGGTAATAATGTCAACAAAAGAAAACTGGCTCCCAAAAGTTTTAGATTCGTTTAATTTAAAAACTTCTGTTTGTGTAATAAAATCAGCTTGCTTTGGAATTGCCTTTTGAACTGACTCTTTGCTTAATTCAAATTTTCCAAAAGTGATAGCACTAATAAAAAATCCAAAAGCAAGTATAAATATTCCTAAACCAATTTTTTTCATGTGGAGCTATTTGTAGATGAATTTAACTATAATCATTTAATTAACTCTATTTGAATCGAACCAAAAACAAATTCCATACATAACTAAGCCATTTTTTTTACCTTTAATCAATATATAATTCAATTCTATGAAAGTTTTATTATCAATACTCTTTTCTACAATTCTTACTGTTGGGATTTCTCAAACTAATTGCGACTCTTTAACCTATAAAATTTTGATGGTTGGTGACAGTTGGTCAAATTTCCCTGTTGGTTTTGGATCTTTCGAAAACAATCTTGACAGACATGGATTTACTAATATTGGAATGTTTAGTAACACTTCCGATTTATCGATTAATGGAGCTGAAACTCACGACTTTTTAACTACAACTGGAATTACAGCCATACAAAATGCATTAAATGCAAATCCAAACATTGAAATAGTAAATTTAAGTATTGGTGGAAACGATATACTTAACACTTGGAACAACTCAATGGATTCTATAGCTACCGATTCTCTTTTGGATGCTACAATGCTTCGTATAGATTCCATAATTACGAATATTCAAGCATTAAAACCTGGGATAGTAATTTACATGACTGGATACGACTTTGCCAATTTTGGAGAAGTCATTCAAACGTATGCAGCTCCTACTTTTCATCCTTTTTATGCCAGATGGAATGGAATGGGACAACCAGACTTTTTGGAAATGAATAAACTGTTGACAAGAGCTTCGGATAAATTTAGTGTTTTAGCTAATACTGATTCAAAAGTACAGTACAGTAATGGCCTTGGATTAATGCAGTTTTTATATGGACAATCTACTGCACTAGGAGTTGCTCCAAGTGGAACTTATGCTGCTGGAACTGTAACTTTTCCTGGCGGAAGATTGGATTACCCTACTCCAAAAAGCAGAATGAATAATTATGGTTTTTTTAGAGACTGTTTCCATTTAGATACAGAAGGATTTGATATGTTTTATAAATATCATTTTGAAGAATATTATTTAGATTACCTAAGAGGAAATGTTGATTTAAGCTTAACCTCCGAAGGAATGAATAATGATGGTGGTGTAACTTCTACCTCAACAATAAGTGCTAGCAATGTTACAATAGGAAACTCAACAGCTAGCGGAATTAGCAAAGGAATAGTTAGTTTTAATACTAGCTCAATTCCTGCAGGAACTGCAATACACGAAGCAAGTATATTTCTGTATCGTGATAACCAAACTGGAACTTTACCAGTTTTCAACAAAGTAATTTTAGAATCTAAACAAGGAAATTTTGGAACTTCAACTACTCTTGATTTTGGAGATTACAATAGTTCATCTGATGCACTTGATACTGCTTGCACCTATGGAACTGTTAGCGAAAATGGATTTTGGCTAAGAATTAGTATTCCTGCTAGTATATTATCTCAAATAAGTACTTCTGGAGTTACTCAATTTAGAATTTCTATGATAGACTCTACTGACGGAAACACTCTATTTTTCTCAACTGGAGATTCTACTAACAAGCCATTTATGGATATTGAATATCTTAATCCTACTTCAATTAATTCTGTGGTAAAAGAGAATGACATTTCTATTTACCCTAACCCTACTGCTTCTAATTTTATAACTATTACAAATTTCAACTCAACTAATTCAGCAATAAAAGTAGTTGATGTAACTGGAAGAGTGTTCCATGTCACACTTGAAGGAAATCAATTAGATATCTCTACTTTATCTCAGGGAACTTATTTTATATTGATAAATTCCAATGAAAATTTAGTCACAAAAAGATTCGTAAAACTATAAAATGAGATTGAAGAAATGGCTTAAACGTTTATTAATTCTTTTCATTTTAGGAGGAATTGCTGGATATGTAATTACTTATCATGTTGCTCCTTATGCTATTATTGCAAAGCACACACTTACAGGAGAGATTCCTAATAATGATGAATTAGTTTCTTTCGAAAAAATGAATGTACTTGGAATAGATTCTGTTCAATTAGACTCTTATCTGGTTAGTCCAAAAAATGATTCTATTAAAGGAATAGTTATTTTAATTCATGGAATAGGAAGTTGCAAAGAGCAATTTATTGATTTAGCCAGAAAATTTGCAGACGAACAAATCGGCAGCTTTATTTTTGACCTAAGAGCTCATGGAAAAAGCGAAGGAGAATATTGTACGTATGGATTTCAAGAAAAATATGATGTTCAAAACATTGTATCAAAATTAAAATCACACTACCCAAACCTGCCAATTGGCATTATGGGAAGTTCGCTTGGAGGTGCTGTGGCTATTCAAGCATTGGAATTGGATGAAAGAATACAATTTGGTGTTATAGAATGTACATTTGGACAATTAGACCAGATCGTATTCGACTATCAAAAGAGATTTACTTTTGGGGTAGGGTTTAAATTTATTACAGATATTGCTCTTGAACGAGCTGGAGAAATTGCCGATTTTGACCCAGAAAAAATTCGCCCAATAAACTCAGTTAAGCAAATAGAACAGCCTATGTTTATTGCTCATGGTGATAAGGATATTCATATATCTCCAGAATACGGTAAAGCTCTTTATGATAATTTAGCTTCTATTGACAAACACTTTGAATTAGTAAAGGGAGCCGATCACAATTACATTCACCAAATTGGCGGGGCAGAATATTCAAGAAAGGTATTGAATTTCATTAATAGACAATTGGAATCTAAATAATCCTTAATTATCTCATAGGATTATTCAATGCCTCAATTGCCATAGAATAGTTTTCTTCTATAGTCAATATTCGCTTATACTCACGAGTAGCAAGAGTTCTTTGTCCTTGTGCCTCATAACAAAGTGCTCTGTTATAAATTGCATCTATATAATTAGAATTCAATTCCAATGCTTTATTAAATTGCACCAAAGCTTCAACAATTAATGAATCGTTTTTTTGTTTTGGATTATCGTTATAACAAAGTTTAAGTAAGCTACTTCCAATATCATAATGAGCAACTTCAAAAGTAGAATCAATGCTTAATATATTATCAAAACAAACAATTGCATCTTCGTATTGATCGTGCTCATAAAAACTCATCCCTTTTAATCTCCAAACTTCAATACTTCTAGGAAACACAGCCAAAGCTGAGTTAAAGTATTGTATTGCTAGTGGGTTATTCATTTTATCATGAATTGAACCTAATGCTAAATAAGATTCGTAATAATTAGGATTTCTTTCTACAGCCGTTTGAAAAGAAGAAATTGCTAAAGCATTCATCCCTTGTTTCTCATACCACATTCCTTTTAAATAGTATGGACGAGCTAAAAACTTATCTTTTTTAATAACCCTATTGATTAAGTCTAAAGCTGGTTCAAAGTTTTTACCTGCGATAAAATAATAAGCTAACTCTAAATTCCCATTAGTATGCATGCTATCAATCTCTAGAGTTCTTTCCAAAAATGGAAAAGCCTTATCCAATTGATTCATGTCTATTTTACTCAACTTCAAATAAGTATACCCTTTAAGAAAGTTAACATCCGCATCATTTGGCTTTACTTTTAATGCTTTGTTTGCATCCTTCAATGCTAACTCATAGTCACCAGTGCCTAAATAATAATTTGCTCGATCTACATATCCTTTTTCTGAATTAGGGTTTGCGATTATAAATTCTTCCAGTTTAATCAGCTCCTCACTTTTACTTAAAGTAAGCTCTTTAATATCAACAATATCTGTATCGGGAACCGGTAGAGTATCGTTACAGTTTAGCAACAGCAAACCTGAAAACAGTATAAATAAATTTTTCATAATTAAATATATAGATTACAAACTTGATAGAAAATAAAATGCCCCAAAATTTGGAGCATTTTTATACCTATTTAGTTTTAAAAAATTAAGCAGATTCAGCTGCCAACATTTCATAAATTTTAGTTTCTAACTCATCCATTAGTTCTGGATTATCTCCAATCAATTCTTTCACTGCATCTCTCCCCTGTCCTAATTTAGTTTCTCCGTAGCTAAACCAAGATCCACTTTTCTTTACAATGTTTTTGTCCACTGCAATATCCAAAATTTCTCCAGTTTTAGATATTCCTAATCCGTACATAATATCAAATTCTGCTTTACGAAATGGTGGAGCTACTTTATTTTTTACAACTTTTACTCTCGTCCTGTTTCCAAGTACATCTTCTCCTCCTTTGATTTGAGTAGATCTTCTGATATCTAATCTAATTGAAGAATAAAATTTAAGTGCATTTCCACCCGAAGTAGTTTCTGGGTTTCCGAACATTACACCAATCTTCTCTCTTAATTGGTTAATAAAAATACAACATGTATTTGCTTTACTAATAGATGCTGTAAGCTTTCTTAATGCCTTAGACATTAATCTTGCTTGTAATCCCATCTGAGAATCTCCCATTTCACCTTCAATCTCTGCTTTTGGCGTAAGTGCTGCAACTGAATCGATAATAATTAAATCAATAGCACCCGAACGAATTAAGTTATCTGCAATTTCTAAAGCTTGTTCTCCATTATCTGGCTGTGAAATAATCAAGTTATCTACATCTACACCTAAGTTCTTAGCGTAAATCGCATCAAAAGCATGCTCTGCATCTATAAATGCGCAAATACCTCCTTGTTTCTGGCATTCTGCAATAGCGTGAATAGTTAAAGTTGTTTTTCCAGATGATTCAGGTCCATAAATTTCAACAACTCTTCCTTTTGGATATCCTTTTACACCTAAGGCTAAATCTAAAGTCAAAGAACCAGAAGGAATTACGTCTATATCTGCAATTGCTTTATCTCCTAGTTTCATTACTGCACCTTTACCGTATTGCTTATCCATACGTTCCATGGTAGCTTGTAATGCTTTTAACTTATCACTATTTACTTCTTTTACTTCTTTTGCTTTTGCCATTGTGTGTTTCTTTAAAATTATATTATCCTATTATTTGAGCCGTGTGGTCTTTTGTCTTTACTTTTTCTATAATATCTGCTATCACTCCTTTTTCGTCAATTACAAATGTTGTTCTGTGGATTCCATCATAAATTTTACCCATGAATTTCTTTTCTCCCCAAACTCCGTAATCTTGAATGATTTTTTTCTCCTCATCCATCAACAATGGAAAAGGTAAACTATATTTATCGATAAATTTTTTGTGCGACTTTGCAGAATCTGCACTTACACCTAATACTTTATATCCATTTTTCAATAACATATCATAGTTATCAGTTAAGTTACAAGCTTGTGTTGTACAACCAGGCGTATTGTCTTTTGGATAAAAATAAAGAATCACTTTACTTCCTTCAAAATCAGCAAGTTTAATTGCATTTCCGTCTTGGTCTTCTGTGTTAAAATCAGGAGCATTATTTCCTACTTTCAAATGTTTCATAAAGTCTATTGCTTTTCCCAAAGTTAAGAATTTATTTCTTTGAAATAATGAAACTAACCCTTCTTTTTTGATAGATTTTTTGGTACTTTGGTATTTCAAAATTTAAACCTATGAAGCACCTATTTTCGATACTATTTTTAGCAATTTCCTCTACCTTATTTTCACAATCCTATTGGCAACAAAAAGTTGATTACAAAATGGATATTGATTTTGATGAAACAACTCATCAATTTAAAGGGAAACAAAAATTAGTTTACACTAATAATTCTCCTGATGAGTTAAACAAAGTATTTTATCACTTGTACTTTAATGCATTTCAGCCAGGAAGTATGATGGATATTCGTTCGTTAACTATTATTGATCCAGATAGAAGAGTTGGTGACAGAATATCTAAACTTAAACCAGAAGAGGAAGGTTACCAAAAGATAAACTCCTTAACTATGAATGGGAAACCTGTTGACTTTAAAGTTGTAGGAACAATTTTAGAAGTAAAACTTCCAGCTTCAATTAAGCCAGGAGAATCGGCAACATTCGATATGGATTTTGAAGCTCAAGTTCCTATTCAAATAAGAAGAAGCGGAAGAAATAGTTCCGAAGGAATTGATTACTCAATGACACAATGGTACCCAAAAATGAGTGAATATGATTATGAAGGTTGGCATGCAAATCCATACGTAGGAAGAGAATTTCATGGAGTTTGGGGAGATTTTGATGTTACCATTAAAATGAATAAAAAGTATACTATTGCTGGAACAGGAATATTACAAAATGCTTCTGAAATTGGAAAAGGATACACAGATAAAGTTGTAACCGATCCTAGTCCTAGTTCAACAAAACACAATTGGCATTTTAAAGCAGAAAACGTTCATGATTTTGCTTGGGCAGCCGATCCAGATTACAAACACGATATTAAAACTTTGGATAACGGTACTAGACTACACTTTTTTTACCAGACGGATACTGTAGTTGAAAACTGGGAAAAGTGCCAAGATTATGCTGTAAGAGCTTTTGAATATGTAAATAAAAAATATGGAAAATATCCTTATTCTGACTACTCAATCATACAAGGTGGAGATGGAGGAATGGAATATCCAATGGCTACATTAATTACTGCTCACGGTTCTTTTGGAGGATTAGTTAGTGTAATAATTCACGAAAGTTTACACAGTTGGTACCAAGGAATGATGGCAACTAACGAATCTAAATATCCTTGGATGGACGAAGGTTTTACTTCTTACGCACAACATGATGCAATGGACCATGTTTATGGAAAAAACGCTTTGAACTCACACTTAGGAGCTCACAGAAATTATCAGTTCTTAGTTAAAAGTAAAGAACAAGAGCCACTTACAACACATGCCGATCACTACAAGAAAAACAGAACTTATGGGATTTCAGTTTACTCTAAAGGAGAAGTTTTCTTAGATCAATTGGATTACATAATTGGAGAGAAAGCTTTTGAGGAAACAATGATGGAATATTACAATCAATGGAAGTTTAAGCACCCAAATGCTAACGATTTCAAGAGAGTTGCTGAGCAAGTATCTGGATTAGAATTAGATTGGTATTTGGAACAATTTATTGGAACTACAAATTTCATTGATTATAGTGTTGAAAGTATCGAAAAATGCGAAAAGACTTCAACTGCTATTAAACTGAAAAGAATTGGAGACATGCCAATGCCATTAGATGTTGCTGTAACATTAAAAGATGGTACAGTAAAGGTTTACAACATTCCTTTAGCAATAATGAGAGGAGCAAAAACCGAATCTAAATATGCTGATTACACAGTTGTTTCTGAAGATTGGCCTTGGACAAATCCAGAATTTACTTTGTGTATTGAGGTGAAAGAAAAAGACATTGAAAAGATTGAAATTGATCCTAGTTTAAGACTTTCGGATATTGATAGAAATAACAATACTTATCCTAGAGTTGAAAAGAAAGTGAAAAAATAAAAACTAATTTTCAGATTATTAAAGAGGCTCAAATGGGCCTCTTTTTTTATATAAAATTTTAAATACAAAACGACTAATTCTTGACTCATTTCATAACGATTAGAAATAACTCATTCCTTTATTAACAATCACTCTGAAATAGTTAAAAACATAGCTTCGCATAATTATAGCACAGCAGGATTAATTTGTACTTTTAAATCTTGCAATAAACTGAAAAATAATGGCTGCCAAAGCGAAAGAAAAGGAAAGAGAAACCCCGTTAATGAAGCAATACAATGCTATTAAAGCAAAGCACCCTGATGCTGTGTTGTTGTTTCGCGTAGGTGATTTTTACGAAACTTTTAAATCTGATGCAATCATTGCTTCTCAGGTTTTAGGAATTGTGTTAACCAAAAGAAAAAATGGAAAAGCTTCTCACATTGAGTTAGCAGGATTTCCGCATCATTCGCTTAACACCTATTTACCAAAATTAGTAAGAGCTGGATACCGTGTTGCTATTTGTGACCAATTGGAAGATCCAAAAATGACCAAAACAATCGTAAAACGTGGAGTTACCGAATTGGTTACACCAGGTGTTACTTTCAATGATAACGTATTGGAGCAAAAGAAAAATAACTTTTTAGCTGCAGTTCACTTTACCAAATACGTTATTGGAGTTTCTTTTTTAGATATTTCTACTGGAGAGTTTCTGGTAGCCGAAGGTTCCGCAGAATACATTGATAAACTGATTCAAAGTTTAAAACCTACTGAAGTACTTTTTCAGAAAGGACAACAGAAGAAATTTAATGAGTTATTTGGAAATAAATTCTACTTTTTTCAACTAGATGATTGGGTATTTACTCCCGATTTTTCGAAGGATTTATTAACCAAACAATTCAATACCAAAACCCTAAAAGGATTTGGTGTAGAAGATTTAAAAGTAGCAACTATTGCAGCTGGTGCAGCTTTGCATTATTTATCCGAAACGCATCACAAAGAGTCTAAGCACATCTCTACCCTATCGCGAATTGAGGAAGATCATTATGTATGGCTAGATAGATTTACGATTCGTAACCTGGAATTAATTTCCTCTAACAATCAAGATGCAACTACTTTGATAGATGTGTTGGACAAAACTGTTTCGCCAATGGGTGGAAGGTTATTAAAAAGATGGATGTTGCTTCCGCTTAAAAACATAACTACCATTGCCAAAAGGCATGAAGTAGTTGAAGGATTGGTAAACAACAAAGAGCTATTAGAAGAAATGACAACTAATTTGAGTCAAATTAGTGATTTGGAACGTTTGGTTTCTAAAGTTTCTATTGGTAAAATTTCGCCAAGAGAAGTGAACCAACTTAAGAATTCACTAGATGCTTTAGTTCCAGTAAAATCCTTTTCGGAGAAATCGAAAATTAAAGCTCTTAAAGTAATTGGAGAACAAATTAACACCTGTGATTCTTTAAGAAAAAAGATTAGCAAAGAGCTTTTTGAAGATGCTCCTGTGCTAATAAATAAAGGAAATGTAATTAATGAAGGTGTAAATCAAGAATTGGATGATTTGAGAAAAATCGCCTTTTCGGGAAAAGATTATCTACTTCAAATGCAACAAAGAGAAAGCGAAAGAACGGGAATTACTTCTCTTAAAATTGCTTTTAATAATGTATTTGGGTATTACATTGAAGTACGAAACACGCACAAAGACAAAGTCCCTGAAGAGTGGATTCGTAAACAAACTTTGGTAAATGCCGAGCGTTATATTACCGAAGAACTAAAAGAATACGAAACAAAAATATTGGGAGCTGAAGAGAAAATTCTAGCTCTAGAATCTTCTATTTTTGAAAACTTGATTTTAGAACTTTCAGATTTTACTGTTCCTATTCAGCATAATGCTAATCTTGTTGCTCAAATAGATTGCTTGAGTTCGTTTGCTATGCAAGCCGTTCACCACAACTATTGTAAACCAATTGTGGATGAATCTACCAAACTGACCATAAAAAATGGCCGTCACCCAGTGATAGAAATGTGCCTAGAAGTTGGTAACGAATACATACCAAATGATGTTTATTTGGATGATATGGATCAGCAAATTATTATGATTACTGGACCAAACATGTCGGGTAAATCAGCTATTTTAAGACAAACCGCACTTATCGTGCTTATGGCACAAATGGGAAGTTTTGTTCCTGCCGAATCCGTTACAATGGG
>Ga0075469_10000068_pt1 | contig 36936 bp, 27 predicted proteins | sample DEB08_DNA_13_FD_77577 | JGI IMG/M metagenome (GOLD analysis project Ga0075469, IMG submission 77577) | Aqueous microbial communities from the Delaware River and Bay under freshwater to marine salinity gradient to study organic matter... | ecosystem: Environmental > Aquatic > Marine > Coastal ...
AGTTCCTCCCGAAGTAGAATTAATCGTGTTTGAATACCACTGGTAGGTTCCTCCAGGAGTTCCATTTTGATACACAACTGTGAGTGGAGAAAGAGTTCCATCTAAACAAATTGTTTGTGTTGCAATAGGTTGTGTACTGAAAGTAGGTGCAGGAGTCACAACTATAGCTGCTGTTGCTGAACTAACGTTACAGTTTAATCCACTTTGAGTAATCTCACAATAATAGTAAGTCGTACCAACTGATCCCACTGAAGGTAAGAATCTTGGTGTCGTAGCTCCAGGAATGGCGGTTCCTCCTGAATTGCTATTTATTGCACTGGAATACCACTGATAACTGTAACTTCCCAGACCTCCCGAAACCGATACAACTAATGTATCTACTCCTGATGCTCCCAAACAATAGGTATCCGAAACTGGCTGAATAGTTACTACAGGATCAGGAACAACAGTAATTGTAGCTGTATCACTATCTGAAATACGACAATCTGATGGGCCATAAGTGACGGTACCAATAAATGAATAGGTTCCTGGCGCGTTAAACGTGCTTGGAGTGAAATTAGCATTATTGCCTACCACCAATCCTCCACGTTTCCATTGATAAGAAGGTGGATTGGTTCCTCCAGTATAACTAAGTAACAAAGGGGAGGAAATGGTTCCACCTACACAGATTGTATCATCAGAAAGTGGCTGAACAATTATGGGGGCCAACAAATTAACTGTAAATACCTGGGTATCTGAACATCCACCATCTATTGAATTGGCAATCACAGTGTAAATTACAGTTTGAGATGTAGAAGAATTATTAACTAAGCTATCCGTAATTAAATTGGAAGTTTGCAAACTTATCGTTTCTCCACTGACATTGGGGTTTTGGGTTGCTTGCCATGTAACATTGGAAGGTACATTTACCTGATTGGTCAAATTCCAATTTAATTGACCGGTACAAGAAGTTAAGGGACTAATCTGAACTCTCGGATACACTTTAATGGTTCTGCTACACACTGACTCGCAATTTGAGAGTAGAGTGTTGGTGTTGGAATCAATTGCTGTAACCGTTAATTCGACTGTGAAATATTGAATTGAATTTGAATTGTTTATCAAGGTTAATCCTGTTGAATCAGATGAAGGACTCGCCAATGAACTCGAACATCCTGAACAACCGGGGGGATTAGTGACCAACCAAGCATACTGCACAGGTAAGTCAAAGGAGTCACAGGTTGGCAATACAGAACTACTTGAAACGCCTGTATTTAGAACTGAACAGCCGACAGTATCAGTGATATCAATGGAACAAACAGGCGGCACAATCACACAAATAGTATCAGAATACTGACTCAAACCACATTCATTCTCGACAAACAAATCAACTATATAAGTTCCGGAAACATTAAATTTTACTTTTGGAGAAATAGAACCAAAAGACCAAAACGAGTTATTGCCAGGAAAACTATTGTTTGAACCTAATGTACCTGAAACAACATTCCAATTTGATGCACCAGAGGAATTGTCGGGTGTTATTGACCAGTAAAAAGGTGCCGTACTATCACAATTCGCCCCATTGGTAGTTGGAATAGTAAGACCAAAATCAGAGGTGTTATTGAATTCAATTTCGTCATTTGGACAAATAATTTCCTTTGTCATAGTAAACGAAGCATCAGGTGGAACTCCAACAGATATAAGTCCAGCAGCTGAAGGCTGAGGCTGAACAGAACAAGGGTTTTGAGTTATAACGAAAGGTTGATATACATTACTGTAAGTTGTACCAGATATAGTAACCTGATTTCCACATGACGCTTGGTTATACACGTGATTCAAAACAGGAGGTGTATTAGGATGTGTGTATAGGATAGTTGGAGATCCATCTCCCCAATCTACGGTATAAGTGGTACCATTGACATTAGCAGAAGGAACATTGAATGTGAAACTTGTAGAGTGAGGTAAACATCCATTAGCCTGATTGACAAACAGGGCTAAACTGGCAGGCGAGGGAGAACTCCCGACAAAAACAGAATAATTTAAAACAGATTCACAACCAGATGATAAAGTGACAGTTACCGTCAGCACGTATGATCCAGCAACATAATTATGAACTTGAAGTGCGGAATAATTAGATGGTGAAACTACCTGAACTAAACCATCTCCCCAGTCTAAAGAAACATTTTGAACAAAGGATTGATTGGTTGGTAAAATCAGAAAAAAACCTATCGGACCACTGCTAGAACTTGGTCCAATACACTCAACCAATTGGGTTCTTGACGAGTTAAACTGGCCACTATTGATGTCAATATTATGAACCCCCAAAACTACCGTGTCATACAACACGCAACCACCAATGGTTGCCGATAAAACGTAAGTTCCAGAATTTGCTTGAGTAACAGAGGGAATCGTTGGAGCTAAAGTGGTGTCAGAAAAACCTCCAGGACCCGACCATTGGTATATGGGTTGGTAAAAGCCTATTCCAGTTATACTTCCGGAAAATGTAAAGGAATTGTTTGGACACACAATCGTATCGAACCCGGCAGATATAGAAACACCCGAAACAACCTCAACAAAAAGAGTATTGGAGAACGAGTCGCAAAAAACTACTCCGTTTTTTATGATTTGAATTTTTCTTCTAAAATAGGTGCTTTGCGACAAAGTATCTGCACTAAAAGAAGGTAAATTTGCGCTAGAAATGGATGTCCAATTCAGGCTATCTAACGAAGATTCCCAGACATAATTAAGTGTATCACCAGTGATAATATTTGCTAAAGAGACACTTGTAAAAGGAGATGGGATTTGATTGAAACAAATAACTTGTCCTCCATTAATTTGACCTGGATCTAATAAACCTAATAACACCGTATCTTTTTCTAAACAGGTGTCTATTGTTACAGTTACTATGTAAGTGCCAGTTGTAGCAAAGGAAAGAGCTAAAGATATAGTAGCGGTTGTATCTGAAAGTGTAGTTCCATTGTGCGACCAAGAAATAGTTGGACTTAATCCTGAAGTGTCAATGATATTAGCAGACAAAGTTACACTTTGACTCATACAATAACTTTGATTTTGGCCTAATGAAATTGTAAAATTTGGACATTGAGAAATAACAATATTAGCACTAAAAACAAATGAGGTAAGAAAAAATAAAAAATATTTTCTCATAAAATAAGGTTGTATCAATTTATTAAACATTTTATGTAATAATATCGTTATTAGTAAGCTATTTTATATTTAATTTAACAAAAACTTGTGCAAATATCATATTTAAACTTGAGACCTCCAAATGAGGAAATCACTGAACCTATTATTCGTTGACCTGAAACAGATAGGCCTATTAAGGTTATTAATTTCATGTTGATTTTTTAATTAGGAATTATAAATCTCAAACTAAATTCTAATCCTCCAATAGTTCGAGAGGCTTGAGTGAGTTGAGAGACATTTACATCATAAGTAATCCCCAATTGGTAATTGGCATAATTCATATTAAACGCAGGAATTAATGCATCGTTTGGAATACGGTAATAAGCACCTGCGGCAAAATCTAATTTTTTTTTGTGGCTTGTATATCTACTACCTTGATTTATTACATACCGATATAGTACACCCAACACCAGCTCTTTTTCTTTTCCTTTTTGTTGATACACAAACGCTGGTTCTAATTGAGACCCTTCGATGTCAATGGCGTAGATAGCATTTCCTGAAAATGCTACCCGTGCATATTCTTTTTCAGATTCATTGTAATCTAATTTTGATGCAAAAGCATGATAAACAGACAGACCAAATCTAGTATAGCTAATGTTCTTTGAAAATCTATTGGATAGAATGTTGTTATATTCCCATTGTACACCCGTTCCTAATGTGTAATTGATAAAAGGTTGAAACAATGGATTCTCACCTGATGATCTGGTCGGATCAAATTCTTTTCCGTTGAATTGTGTCTGCCATTCAGCGTTAGTTTCATCTATTGAGTGTTGTATAATTCCTCCCTGAACTCCTGCGCTAAAAAAACTTCTTCTACTCACTTTTTGATGGTAAGCAAAGGCTCCCTCAGCTTGCAACCTGGTTAAACTTAAATCTCCAGCTTGATCAGAATTTGCAATAAACCCTATACCAATCGCTCCATTTTTTGTTTCAATTCGTCCTGCAGCTGTCATTCCTATTGTTGTATAAGCATTCCCTATAGTTGGCCACTGATTCCTATATTCTGTAGAGGCAGAAAATAAAGAAGTACTTCCTCCCACAGATCCTATGGAGGTATAAAGTTGTGTCATTGACAAATTACTAAAATGAATGTCTTGAGAAATAGATTGTTTACTGATTAATACAATACTCAATAAGAATCCTAGGTAGATAAATCTTCTGTTCATAATCTTATTTTTTTCTTATTAACGTAATTGTTCCTTTTTGGTCAAAATCTTTTCCATCTTTAAAACGCCCAGTAACTATGTAAACAAAAACTCCTTGATTAACTGGTTTTCCTTTAAAGTTTCCATCCCATCCTTCGGCTAAAGAATTTGACTGGAAAACCAAATTACCCCAACGGTTATAAATCATTAATTGAACTTGTTGTATGTTCTTCCCATCAACAAAAAGTATGTCATTAACTCCATTTCCATCAGGTGAGAAAATATTAGGAACAAACAAATACGTATCGTCACATGAATCGTCTTGTAGGTTTAATAGTGAGCCAACATAATCTCCCTTACAGCTATTATCATCTGTGACTGTTAAAGTGTAAGTTCCTTCGGTTAATCCTAAATTATCTTTCGTGTTTACTCTGTCGTTCCATAAATAAGTATAAGGAGTTGCTCCGCCTGTCACTGTAGTTTTAATTGACCCTATCCCTTCGTTACATTCATCGTCTTTGATAAGTCCATTTATAAAAGGAATGTCGTACACTTCGATCAATACAGTATCTGAATTAGCACATTGACCTGCTGCTGTATAAACGATTGTATGAACCCCTACTCCAGCAAGTGTCGGATCAAAACTACCTGTTGCACTTATTCCTGGTCCAGACCAAACTCCTCCAATTGGTGAGGCAGTAAAGCTAACTATTGGATCATTCTCACACATATTTTGAACATTCCCTATGATTGGTGTAATGGTTGGGTAAACCAATAAATTTAAATAGACAACCGAATCACACCCTCTTGCATTGAGCAATGTATCTTGATATGTACCACTCACAAAATAAGTAAGACCGGTTTGGGCCCAACTAAAACTATCACAGGCTGTTTGATTAATAATAAAGGAAGTTGAATAATGAACCGTTAAGTCCAAAGCTAAAACTGAATCACACCCTACAGCATTAACCATCGTATCAAAATAAATAGACGTGGTGTAATAAGTAGCGCCTGTTTGAGTCCACAAATAGGATTCACAAGCCACAACCGTATCGGATGAGAATGTAGAGTTAGTTATCGTAAGAACTAACTCTAATATTGAATCGCATCCAACCACTGTTGGAACTGTATCCCTATAAGTACCCGAAGATCCATAGGTTATTCCAGTTTGTCGCCAGGTATATTGATCACAACTGGTATCAGTAATTGTCGAGGTTACAAAGGTATTTACCGTAACATAAATGGAATCTGTTGCAACACATCCAATGGAATCAGTCACTGTTAAAACTTTCATGCCCGTAGTTGTGAAAGATACAGACTGAGTCGTGTCTCCACTACTCCATGTGTAAGTACTCCAACCAGCGCCAGCGTTTACAGTTACTGTATCACACCCAGTTACTGAATCTTGAGCAAACTGAAACTGTGGATTATTCACCGTAACCGTTACACTATCCACACATGAATGAATGCCATTAGAAATTGTCACATAATACTTAGTTGTAGAATCAGGTGAAACGGAGATAGCACTGGTTGTGTCTCCGGTGGACCATTGGTAGGAATTAGTGAAATTATTAGAGCTTAAGCCGGGAAAATAAAGAGAATAAAGTTGGCTTATTTCAGTATTCGAGAGTGTTCGATTCCAAACTGTAAATTCATCGAGCGAACCATCTAGATAATTCCCTAATATACCACCAGTTATTCTTGCTCCAAATTTAGATGAATTCAAATCTTGATTAAAATTACACGAGTTTTCAACTCTGCTCGTAGATAAAACACTCCCTCCTTGTGCGATCCAAAGATAGTTTGTTGTAATTGCAATTCCATTTACAAAAATTATCGCTTGATTATTTTGAAAACTTACAACAAGATCATACCAAATATTAGGCTGAATTATTCCCGGATTACTTTTTATAACAGAATATTTATTTCCTGTTAAGGAATTGGCCCATTTCAATGTAACTTCTCCTGTACTTGAAACACTAAAATTTACTTCTCCCCAAAACAAAGTTTTCCCCCAAAGATTAGGAGAGTTATTGATATTGTCAAATTTAACTCGAGTCTGAATAGTAAAACTATTGTTTTGACCTCCTGGAATTAAAGTGTTTGGCAGTTCAATTGTCTGAGCATTGCCCGAAAAGTTATAAGCACTATTTAAATTACCAAATTTATCAAGGGTTAAGGTTACACCATTTACGGTTCCGTTATTTCCGTTTCCGCTTTCGTCATTGGCATTGCCACAAAATGGCCAATAACCAACTAAGCCTGTTTGAAGATTACTTGGTAAATTATTAGAGTTACATATTGTAAGTGCTTGGGGTTGAAGTTGAAAAACACTCAAACTCACTGAATCCCCTTTGCAAATAGTCGTATCATTTTGCAGTTTACTATCCTTGATGATAGAAACAAACACAGAATCCTCTGCGCTACATCCATTCGAATCTGTTACTTGAACGGCATACATTCCTATAGCTTTTGCATAAGTCATTTGAGTACTATCTCCATTACTCCAGTTGTAACTCGCAAATCCTGCTCCCGCATCAAGCAATACAGAATCTTGGCCACAAGAAGTGATTGTGTCCTGTGGAAGCTGATAAGAAAGTGTATTAATCGTCAGATTCAAGTATATAATTGAATCACAACCTTGTGAATTTGTTATTGTATCTGAATAAACTCCTGACGAATTGTACGTCATTCCGTTTAACAACCATGTGAATGAATCACAAGCTGCTGCAGAAATAGTTGAACTTGTTGTTTGTGTAATGGTTAAATCAAGAAGAAGAAGAGAATCGCAACCTTGACTATTTATCAATGAATCTTGGTACAAACCACTTGAAGCATAAGTCAATCCAGTTTGAGGCCAATTAAAACTATCGCAAGAGACAACTATTAAACGAACGGTATCCAAATTATAGATTACAAGATTTAAACTAATAATAGAGTCACATCCAACTGCGGTTGGTACTGTATCTCTATAGGTTCCTGAAGAACCATAGGTTATTCCCGTCTGAGACCAAGTATATTGATCACAACTTGTATCACTTATAGCAGTAGTTACATAGGTATTAACTGTCACATAAATGGAATCTGTGGCTGTACATCCAATAGAATCAGTTACTGTCAAAACCTTCATTCCAGTTGTTGTGAAAGAGACAGACTGATTCGTGTCTCCGCTGCTCCATGAATATGAGCTCCATCCTGAACCGGCATTTACAATGACCGTGTCGCATCCAGAAACTGAATCTTGAGCAAACTGAAACTGTGGATTATTTACTGTAACCGTTACACTATCTACACAAGAATGAATTCCGTTGGAAATAGTGACGTAATAAGTAGTTGTGGAATCAGGTGAAACTGATATTGAACTTGCTGTATCTCCGTTAGACCATTGGTGAGTCAATGAAGAAGGATCAATTAATTGAAATAATCTAAAGCGTAAAGCACCTATGTTATCTGTAGTTGGATTGTCATAAAAACTAATCTCTATAGAATCTTTTGATGGACTTAATGGATAGTCATATTGATGACTTGTTGAATAAACATCGGGAGTAGGCCTTGGAAATGGCAATCCATCCATATGGAAATAAATAGCGCTACTATTCCAAATTACAGGACTTATACTAGACCAAGTTATACCACCAAATGCTACATCATAATTTAAATGACCACAGCAGTTTGCCCACAAGCCATTAACCTTTAGTAAATAATTTCTTGTGGTATCTAAACTTGTAAAATAATAATCCCAAACAGAATCCATTCTTATTGTTATTGAGTCAATTAACAAATTAGTAGGTTGAGGAATACCAACACTCAAGCTTATCGAATCCCCTTTACAAATAGTTGTATCGTTTTGTAAAATGGTATCATTGATAATAGAAACAAACACAGAATCTGATGCACTACAACCATTGCTATCCGAAACCTGAACGGAATACATTCCAGTAGCAGAAACATAACTGGTTTGAGTACTATCCCCATTGCTCCAATTGTAAGTTGTAAATCCTGTACCAGCATCTAACAGCACTGAATCTTGGTTGCAAGAAGTGATGGTGTCTTGTGGAAGCTGATAAGAAAGTGTATTAATGGTCAGATTAAGTGACACAATTGAATCACATCCCTGTGAATTTGTTATTGTATCTGAATAAACGCCTGATGAATTGTACGTCATTCCATTTAACAACCATGTAAATGAATCACAAGCTGCTGCCGAAATAGTAGAACTTGTAGTTTGTGTAATCGTTAAGTCCAGAAGAAGAATAGAGTCACAACCTTGGTTATTGACCAATGAATCTGAATATACTCCACTTGTGTAATAAGTCAATCCTGTTTGAGACCAAGTAAAACTATCACATGCAATTGTTGGAATTCGAACTGTATCAGATACATTAATCGTAAGATCCAAGACAATTATAGAGTCGCATCCTACTGCCGTTGGAATAGTATCACTGTATGTACCTGTCATGGTATAAGTAATTCCTGTTTGTAGCCAAGTATACTGATCACAACTGGTGTCACCCATTGTCGTGGTTACATAGGTATTAACTGTAACATAAATTGAATCTGTTGCAGCACATCCAATGGAATCAGTCACTGTTAAAACTTTCATGCCCGTAGTTGTGAAAGATACAGACTGAGTCGTGTCTCCACTACTCCATGTGTAAGTACTCCAACCAGCTCCAGCGTTTACAGTTACTGTATCACAACCAGAAACTGAATCTTGAGCAAACTGAAACTGTGGATTATTTACCGTAACCGTTACACTATCCACACAAGAATGAATGCCATTAGAAATAGTTACATAATAAGTAGTGGTGGAGTCAGGTGAAACTAAAATTGAACTCGTTGTGTCTCCTGTGGACCATTGGTAAGTTTGTTGTGCTCCGTTTGAATATAGTTGTTGAGCCTCAGAAGATGAAAGTGCTCTATTCCAGATTCCGATATCATCAATCTTACCTTTAAAAAACGCGTTCCATGCTCCTTGTTTACCTGCAATAAAATTATCATTAGTCCCTCCCATTATGTGAGTATCATAAATTGAATCAACGAGATATCCATTCATATACATGATATAAGAATAACCATTTTTTACAAATGTAAATTGATACCAAAAACTTGAGTCTAAAACTGGGCTAGTTGCAAAATTAGTTGTATAATGCTGCTTGTCATCTGAAAAAAAACTAACTTTTCCATCAGATTTTATTAAGGCTGTTGCCCAATCATTTCCATTATCTTGATGTCTTTTAGATAGTATAGGATCCTGAATAGCAGAGTAATCAACTAATTTTATCCAACAAGATTGCGAATAGCTAAAAGGTGTAGGGTTTAATAAAGTTGGATTTCCAAAATCTAAATAATCATTAACTCCATCAAAATCATAAGCCGAATTCGCATTTCCAAAACGATCTGTAGTTAGAGTTGCGCCATTTACAGTTCCATTGTTTCCATTTCCACTTTCGTCATTGGCATTGCCACAAAATGGCCAATATCCAACTAAGCCTGTTTGGAGATTACTTGGCAAATTATTCCCATTGCATGCAGTTAGAGTAGAACTAGAAAAAGTTCCAACACTCAAACTCACAGAATCCCCTTTACAAATAGTCGTATCATTTTGAAGAATATTACCGTTGATGATAGAAGCAAATACAGAATCCTCTGCGCTACATCCATTGCTATCTGTTACCTGAACAGAATACATTCCTGTTGCTTTTGCATAAGTCATTTGGGTACTATCGCCATTGCTCCAGTTGTAAGATGTAAAACCTACTCCAGCATTAAGTAGCACTGAATCTTGGTTGCAAGAAGTGATTGTGTCCTGTGGAAGCTGATAAGATAGATTACAGGGTGTGGCGTTATACAACTGTTTCACTTTGTTTGAATCTAACGCTTTATTCCAGATTCCAATATCATCAATTTTACCATTATGGTATTCCATTGAACCCCAGGGATCTCTGCCAAAATCAAGACTATTTATTCGGTCAATAGTATAAGTATTACTAGGAGTTGCTAATGACCCAATAAGATTACCATTTATGTATAATTTAGCTGTTGAATTTTTATAAGTCATTACTATATTGATCCATTGACCAGCTGGAAAAATTCCATTAATAGAATAATCTTTTCCATTAATGATAAAGCTGACATTACTAGTAGAGTGTTGAATACGAAAATCACCTAACAAGCTACTTCCTGATTTACAAATTGGGGATCCACCACCAAAATTGGATACAGTCCATAGTGAAATTGTACCTTCCGAGATCAATGAAGAAAGTAGGGCTGAGTTAGCAACAGAAATGTATGAAGAACCGTTAAAGCTGTATGCGCTATTTGTATTTAAATTTCTATCTGTAGTTAAAGTAGATCCATATACCAAACCATTATTTCCATTACCACTAATATCATTTGCATTTCCATCGAAGGGCCACCAGCCCACAAGACCATTCGTATCCACGTAGGAAGGTACTTGGGCCTCAACGCTAAGGGAATGAAGAAAAAAGAAAAGGAAAAGAATTCTATGAAATTTCAAATGCCACTATTATGTTGATATTGAATTTAAGATTATCCCATTTCTAATCTGTAAACAACTATGTAAATCGCATAACAAACGAAGTGTTTCGAGAAATTTTGAGAGGATATACCAAATTCGCATAAAACCATTAATATATGTAAAACAGATAGTTAAAAACATAACATCCGAAACATTTCGCGAATTACATAATTAAAAAATGAGAGAGATGAAGATTTTCTTTTATTTGTTATCATAACACAAATAAAAAACATAAATAGACATCAAATTTCAGAGGGACTTAGTCGATAATGAACAAGTTATGAACTGATAATTTGGTAGTTTAACATTACTTTTACCAAAATTAAAATATGAAATTAGCAGCCATACTTCCATTAATTTTCTCAGCATTAGCAGGTGTTTCTCAAATGGAGCATAGAATAACCGTCTATACAAATTCAGAGGCTTATAAAAATAAAACCATTAACATTGACTCTATTACACACGGGGCGATATCAGCAAACATGTTTTACAGTTTTAAATCCAGAGAAAATTCGGATGCGCCATTGGTAAAAATCATTTGGAAAGATTCTACTGTGTATGCATTTGAACAATGTAGGCTTAATGTATTAACTTGGCAAGATTCAATGTGGGTAAATCTGTATAACAACAACAACAAAGGATGGTGTATCCAAAACTTCTACCTGCAAGATAATTCTATTTTAGGTTTTACAGCAACAGGTTTTTGGACAAGCCAAGCTGCTCTATATACATTTGAGAAAACAACGACCAATTGGGAAATTATTAGTACAAAGAATTCTCCAGACTATTACTATTCTGGAGGAGATTTCAGGATTGGCAAGGACACTATCATTTCAACATGGGGGATGAAGAGAAACCAAGTCGAAGCTAAGACAGAAGAAGTCCTATCCACCTATGGACTTTGTCTAAAAACTAAAACTTGGTTTAAAGTAAAGAACGACATTGAACTAAAAAGCTTGGCTAGCACAACCTTTGGAGGATTGACTTTTGATTTTGAAGACGAAGTGCTTCTAATAAGAAACAATCAAATAATTCAAATTGACAAAAAATCAAGAAACGTTTTTCTGTTCAAAGGAAATAAGCTGAAGTACAAACATATAGATTTCATTTACAACGACTATAAAAGTGCACTTGTTCTTCAGGAAGGAAAATACTATTCAAAATCCCCACTACCCATCGAAGAACTTTTACCATTAGGCAAACTATCCTTTGATAACATTCAGAAAAAAATAGAATCTAAATCAATTGAGGCGAACGCAAAAACCTCCTATTTCAATTACCTATTGGCCCTGATAGTTTTTGTGTTGGCAGGAGTCGCTGTTTGGATAGTAAAATCAAAGAAATCAAAATTTTATGACCCAGAACTACTTAAACACATCAAAGAAAATTCAGGAAAACTTTTGACATCAGATGAAATGGACGATTTATTAGGAATAAACTCCTCGATGATTCAGGACTCTAAGCGGGTAAAACGATCGAGAATAATAAAATCAGTAAACGAAGATTATAAGCTGAAAAAAGGAAAAAAACTGATCATCAGACAACGAGACGAAAAAGATAGTCGATATATGCTGTATAAAGTTCAGAAGTAAAAGAAAGGGAATCAAAAATATTCCCCATACTTCTTAGCTGTCAATTCCGCATCTAACTTTAAGTATTTTAAAAAATTTCTTTCTGTTTTATACCCACTAAATTTCATGATACAGCTGCTAAGATCAATTTATTTTACGCTCAAGATGAGTGGTTAATTTCACCAACAATTAATTTAGGACCCAATCCTAATGTAACTAGAGCTATACAGTTTGATATCGCTTTAACAAACCTAGGGGCTACAACTCAAGGTACTCCTGGAGATTATGATACAGCTGCTTTCATTATATCTTATGATAATGGTGTTACATGGAATCACTCTGGCATTATTGAAGTTTGGGACACATCTAATGTTCCTTCAGCAACAGGAGACAACTTTATCTATAACTTAATGAATACTAGCGGACTAGTTAAATTTGGATTTTATGTTGGAACTTTTGCATCAAATGCTAATAACGATTGGTTCATTGATAACTTCAGAATAAATGACACTATTTATTACTGAGGAGTAGATGAAATTAACTAGGTGAATAACTTTATAGTATTCCCTAATCCGAATACAGGAATATTTACTGTTCTTAATGAAGGAGCTGAAAACCAAACTAACATTAAGGTTATGGATGTACAAGGAAGAGTAGTATATAACGAAGCCTTCTTGTTCAATTCAAATGAGAGAAAAGTAATAGATATCAATTCGTTTAATTCTGGAGTGTAGGTACTTCTTATTGAGAGCGAAGGAAAACTAGAACAACACAGAATTATTGTGAATAAGTAACGCTTACTTCTGATAATAGGACTAAAAAAAGCCTCAATCTTTAATTAGATTGAGGCTTTTACTATTATAATAACTTTTCTACTTTTTAAATTTCAAAACTTCGGATCTACCTTTTTTAAATATCTTGTTACCAGCTGCATTTCCTTTTCTCAATTCTTTTTGCTCTTCGAATGACAGAGATGTAATTTCTTTGCATTCATCTGAACAGCAAGTATTCATTTTTGTTTTACAACTTTCGCATTGGATAAATAACAAATGACATCCTTCGTTAGCACAATTTAGATGCTCGTCACAAGCATCTCCACATTGATGACAATTAGAAATTACATCATCAGAAATTCGTTCGGCTCTTCGTTCATCAAAGACAAAATTCTTTCCCAAAAACTTATTTTCTAATCCTTCTTCGTTTACTTGGCGAACGTAGTTTATAATTCCACCTTCCATTTGGAAAACATTCTTAAATCCTTTGTGCTTGTAATAGGCAGATGCTTTTTCGCATCTAATTCCTCCTGTACAATACATGACCAAATTTTTATCTTCTTTGTGCTCTTTTAGTTGTTCTTCTATTAAGTCCAAAGAATCTCTAAATGTATCTACATCTGGTGTAACAGCATTTTTAAAATGACCAATTTCACTTTCATAATGATTACGCATATCCACTAAAACTGTATTAGGATCTTCTATCAGTTCATTTAATCTTTCTGCTTTCACATGAACTCCTATATCAGTTACATCAAATGAATCATCTTCCAATCCATCAGCAACAATTTTGTTACGAACTTTCACTTTTAGTTTTAAAAATGATTTATTGTCTTGCTCAACTGCAATATTTAGACGAACGTTTTCAAGAAATGGAATTTCATCCAGTTTTTCTTTAAAATCATTGAAATTATCAGCAGGAACAGATAACTGGGCATTTATACCCTCCTTAGCTACGTAAATTCTTCCCAAAACTTCTTGTTCATTCCATAGGACGAATAAAAAATTACGGAAAATTGTAGGGTTAGATATGTTGTGGTATTTATAGAAAGAGACAGTAAGACGTTCTTTTCCAGCTTTTTCGATAAGCTCTGCTCTTTCTATAGCACTTAATTTATTGTACAGTTGCATGCTATACTAGTTTTTAAGGGTTAAAGAATAATTGCACAAAGTTATAAAAAAATAATACTACTTATTTTTAAACTGATATTAATCATTAATATCTATATACCATGGCATTTATATTCATCCCGGCTCCTACTGAAGCCAGTAAAAGAACATCTCCTTTTTTTATTGAATGATCTTCTAATTTATTTTTCAAAATTAAATCAAATAAGGTAGGAACTGTTGCTACAGAGCTATTACCAAGCTTATGAATACTCATTGGCATAATTCCTTGAGGCATTTCTTTGTCATGCAACTTATAAAATCTCTCAATAATTGCTTCGTCCATTTTTTCATTTGCTTGATGGATTAAAATTTTATCTATTTCTTCTATTTTCAATCCACTCTTATCTAAAGCTACTTTCATAGCATTTGGAACATTTGTCAATGCAAATTCATAAATTTTTCTTCCATGCATTTTTATGTAATTCGTTCCTTGATCTTCTTCTGGGTTGTAGGATGGTCCATAAAATAGATGATAGGCTTCTTCCAAAGTATGTGATTGTACTGCATGACTCAATATTCCATTATTTTTTCCATCATCCAATTGGAGGATGCAAGCTCCTGCTCCGTCAGAATATATCATAGAATCTCTGTCATAAGGATCTACAACTCTTGATAATGTTTCAGAACCAATCACCAAACAAGTTTTGGCCTCTCCTGCCTTTATAAACATATCGGCTTGAATTACTCCTTGTAACCAACCAGGACATCCAAAAACAACATCATAAGCAACACAATTTGGGTTTTTAATTTTTAAATTAAATTTAATTCTAGAGGCTATACTTGGCAAAATATCACATTGGGTTTTTCCGTGACGAACGTCTCCAAAATTATGACCTACAATCACAAAATCAATTTCTTCGGGATTTACACCCGCATCATCTATTGCTTTTTGAGCTGCAATAGTTCCAATATCACTATTTTTCAATTCACTTGTTACATACCTCCTTTCATCTATTCCAGTAATTGCCTTAAACTTTTTTATTATAATTTCATTGGAGTTAGGAATCTTGGTTTGATCTTCTTTATAAAATTCCACTGAAAGGAAGTCTTCATTTTTTTGAATCTTTTCTGGAATGTAGGAACCTGTTCCTGTTATAATATTTTGCATGTTTTATTTTTTATTTTTTAAACTTTAATCATAAATTTAATCACAAAATTCGAGTCAAAAAAATTTAACCTTGTTAAATGAATATCGATTAATTATCTTGATAACTAACAAAAAATAAAAATAAGCTCAACAACATGGTAGTAAACAGATTTAATTTGAAAAAACACATAATACAAAGAGGAAGTTCTAGTTATTCCTTTTTTATAAAATTTAAATTATTTCACTCTTTTTTCATAATTATGGAATAAAACACAACTTTTAAAGCAAAAAAAAAGGAAAACCTTACGATTTTCCTTTTTAAAAATTTTATTCTATTTATTATTTACTCTTTTTTCCTGTCTCAGGTTTCAATTTCAATAACAATGAAATAATTAGTAAAAACCAAGGTGCTCCATGCATTAAGAAATCAAACCAATCGATTGCTCCTATTCCATTCGCTCCACCTGCAATCCACTTTAATTTTCCCAAAATATGTGGTTCGGGTGAAAATGGTGCTAATCCTAACAGCAATGATGCTATTAAAAAAAGTTGTGTATTCTCTTTTATAAATTTCATTTATATAATTATTTTAATGTACTTGGACATACAAAATTAGTGATTTCAATGTCTGTCTTTTTTATTGCACCAAAACCTCCTAAGACATCAATTACATTGTGTATTCCTCTTGATTTTAGAATTGAATTTGCTATTACAGAACGATAACCTCCCGCACAATGTGTGTAATTGGTTCCTTCTGTTTTAAACTGTGATAAGTAATCATTTAAATTACTTAATGGTGTATTCTCTGCATTTGAAATATGAGAAGATTCGAACTCTCCTTCTTTTCTAACATCCAAAACATGTAATTCCTCTTTGTTAGTTAATTCAGCAAAGTCCTGAGCACTTATTGTCTCAATAGAATCAACTTCTTTACCGTCTGCTTGCCAAGCTTCAAATCCTCCTTCTAGATACCCTAGGGCGTTATCAAAACCAACTCTAGACAATCTTACTATAGTTTCCTCTAATCTACCTTCAGCTGTTATTAAAAGTAATGGTTGTTTCACATCTTTAACTAAGGCACCAACCCAAGGAGCAAAACCTCCGTCAATCCCAATAAAAATAGAATTAGGTATATGAGATTTAACAAATTCACTTTGGTGACGAACATCTAGTATAATCGCTTCCGTCTCATTTGCTGCAATTTCAAAAGCTTTTGGTGACAATCCTATTTTCCCTTTTTTTATGACTTCATCAATACTTGCATATCCTTTCTTATTCATCATTACATTCATAGGAAAATAAGCAGGTGGTGGAGCAATACCTTCTGTTACTTCTTTAACAAACTCTTCTTTCGTCATGTCTGCACGTAAGGCATAATTTATTTCTTTTTGCTCACCTATACTCCCCACAGTTTCTTTACTCATGTTTTTTCCACATGCGCTCCCTGCACCATGTCCTGGATACACAACAGTATCATCTGGCAATGTCATTATTTTATTTCTCAAACTATCGTATAATATGCCAGCTAAATCTTCCATTGTCATATCAGCAGCTTTTTGAGCTAAATCTGGCCTACCCACATCACCTAAAAACAGTGTGTCTCCACTAAACAATGAATGTTCTTTTCCGTTTTCGTCCAACAACAAATAACTTGTGCTCTCCATGGTATGACCAGGAGTATGTAATACTTTTATTGTAACTTTTCCTAATTTAAACTCTTGATTATCTTTTGCTATGATTGAGTCAAATTCTGTTTCTCCATTGGGCCCAAAAACAATAGGTGCACCAGATTTTTCTGATAACGTTACGTGACCAGAAACAAAATCTGCATGGAAATGAGTTTCAAAAATATATTTAATTTTTGCTCCATCTTTATCTGCTCTATCTATATATGACTTAACTTCTCTTAAAGGATCAATTATAGCCACTTCACCATCACTCTCAATATAATATGCTCCTTGAGCTAGACACCCTGTATATATTTGTTCTACTTTCATTCTTCTAATTTTTATAAATATAATTCTATTTTGTTAAAAATATTTCTTTTAAAACGATATAAATTCCCATTATTAATACAAACCAACCAAAACCTTTTTTGAGTTTTTTTCCATCAATAAATTTATTCAAGTATAACCCAATAAATATTCCAATTACAGATATTGCGGTAAACCCTAATAAAAAAGTCCAATCTATTTCTATATTTTGTACATCACCCAAAAATCCTATTAATGACTTTATTGCAATAATCATAAGCGAAGTTGCAACTGCTTTTTTCATTGGTAATTTCGCCAATAAAACTAAAGCTGGTATTATTAAAAAACCTCCTCCTGCTCCCACTATTCCTGTCAAAAAACCAACTACCAATCCTTCTATTATTATTAACGGATAATTATATTGAACCTCTTGTTCATTACTTTCTTTTCTACCTTTAATCATTGAAAATGAAGCCAAAATCATTATCAAAGCAAAGAAAATCATGATTCCAATATCCTTAGTTACCATAAAATCTCCTACAGAAAATAACTCTTGAGGAATGGCTGGAACGACAAATTTTCTGGTGAGATATACGGTAATAAAAGCAGGAATAGCAAAGATGATTCCTGTTTTAAAATCGACCATTCCTTTTTGTGCATTACGAACCGCTCCAACCAAGGCCGCAGAGCCAACTACAAATAAAGAATAAGCTGTTGCAATTATCGGATTAATTCCTAAAATATATACAAATATTGGTACCGTAAGAATTGAACCGCCTCCGCCAATTAATCCAAGGATAACACCAATAAACAAAGCTCCAGTAAAACCAATAAGCATGACTAAATCCATTTATTTTTTGGGGTTTGATTACCTACAAATTAACTGAAATAAAAGAGGATAGTTGGTAACGTATGTTACACTTCAAATTTTGTGATTAAGCATCAAAATCCAATACTTCTATTTTGTTTCTGCCCAGTTTTATTAGTCCTTCGTTTTCCAGGCTTTTTAGCAATCGCGAAACTACTACTCTGGATGTATGCATATCGTTTGCAATGTCTTGATGAGATAAATTAAGGCTTGTTGATTTCATTACCAATGCTTTATCTTCCAAATATTTATGAAGCCTCTCGTGCATTTTATTAAACGCCAAATTATCAATAGATTCTAATAATTCATTGAAACGGCTGTTGTAACTTTCGAACACAAAAGCCATCCAAGTTTGGTACTTTTGCATCCAATCTTGCATTTTTTGAACAGGAATACTAATAAAAATCACATCAGTTTCGGCAACTGCACTTATTTCACTTTTCTTGCTTCCCAAGCAGCAATTCAAAGTCATGGAGCACGTATCTCCTCGTTCTAAATAATACAAAGCCAGTTCATCTCCTTTTTCATCCTGACGCATTATTTTTACTGCACCATCAATTAATAAAGGAATTTGTTGTAAGGTTTCGTTATAATCAATAAGAATATCGCCTTGTTTATATTTTCTTAAAACTCCAACAGATTCAATTTCTTCCAAAAGTTCTTTTTCGAACATAAACCCAAAAGCCTCTTCTAATTCTTGTTTCATGGTCTTTAGTTGATTAATTACTTATATAATTTTAGACCTCTTGATTAAATATTGTTGTAAAACTGGATGAATTCCTTGATTTATATCAGTTGGCACGTAATCAATTTGATATTGACCACATTTTAATTTCAATTTGCTTTGATAATTAAGAACCTCCTCAGTATATTTTTCTCTTACCTGACTTGGATTCAGCTTCATCTCCTCCCCTGTTTCCATATCTACAAAAACATAAGGTCTATTCTCAAACTCTAAATCAAGTTCTTTTGATTTATCAAAAACATGAAACAACACTACTTCATGTTTCTTGTGTTTTAAATGCTGAAGCGCTCTAAAAGCCTCATCATTTTTAAAGAAGTCTCCATCAAACATGTCGCTAAAAATAAACACTAACGAACGCTTATGAATTTTTTCGGCAAAATGGTGAATAGCATCTACAATATGAGTCCGTTCTCCATCCAATTGATTTTCTTTATCCATTAGTTTCTCCAACTCAGAATAAATATATCTTTGGTGTGCTTGATTCGTTTTAGCAGGTGTTTCTAATTTAAATCCTTTGGTAAATAAAGATAAACCTACTGCATCTCTTTGCTTCTTTAGTAATTCAATTAAACTGGCAACTGCAATTGCAGAAAACTCTTGTTTATTTAATTGATCAGAATCTTTAGGGAAATGCATGGAAGATGAAACATCAACCATAAACTGACACCTAAGATTAGTTTCCTCTTCGTATCGCTTAACAAATAGTTTATCTGTTCGGGCAAATAATTTCCAGTCTATATGCTTAGTAGATTCTCCTTTGTTGTACAATCTGTGTTCGGCAAACTCTACAGAAAACCCATGGAATGGAGATTTATGCAAACCTGTTATAAACCCTTCAACTACTTGCTTAGCAAGTAACTCAATGTTTCCGAATTGCGCTATGGAGTCTTTAGTAAGTTTCAAATCATTTAATTCTTATAGCTAAAATACAGTTTTATTTATTGATTCTTAATGTAAATCAAAACTTTAAAAAAATATGATAAAAATCATTAAGCTTATTTAGAATTAATAAAAATAAAGAGCTACATTTGACCTCTATTAAGAATCAAAACAAATAACAAAACCAAAATAAATGACAAAAACTAGCTTACTATTTACATTATTATTCTCTTTAACTACTTATTCTTATTCTCAAATTGGATTGGGAGATACTATGGTAAATTCTGCAGACAGACTTATACTAAGTGACTCAAGAATAACTCTTGGTGGATATGGAGAAATTGATTTTAATAATCCTTTGAGGACATCAAACGGAGATAAAAGAAATGGGAGTTTTGATGTACATAGAATGGTTTTTTTAACTGGATATAAATTTAATGATCGATTAAGCTTTGTAACTGAATTAGAAATTGAACACATTAAGGAAGTTTATATAGAACAAGCTTTTATCGATTATAGATTGAATGATTACATGCATTTTAGAGCTGGACTGATGTTAATTCCTATGGGAATAGTAAATGAATACCATGAGCCGGTTACATTTAATGGTGTAGAAAGACCAAACTTGGATAAATATATTATCCCCACAACTTGGAGAGAAATTGGAGCTGGATTTTCAGGAACAATTCCTGAGGTTGGATTGAGATACCAAGCTTATATAGTTAATGGACTTTCTAGTTATGATAATGAAGCTGCACTTTCTGGTAAAAACGGATTAAGAAGTGGGAGACAAAAAGGTGCTCAAACAACTTTCTCTCATCCTAATGGAACATTTAGATTAGAATATTTTGGATTAAACAATCTTAAAATTGGCTTTTCTGGTTACTTCGGAAAAACACAATCTACCCTTTATGACAATGTTGGAGAAATAGAAAATTACAATGTAGCCTCTGCTGATTCATCCGTAGTTGGAATGAGCATGTTTTTAGCAGACGCAAGGTATAAAAAGAATGGATTTGAAGCTAGAGCTCAATATGTGTTTGGAAATATTGCCAACTCTACTCAATATAACAACATGTTTGGAAATGATGTAGCTTCAGCAATCCAAGGATATTATGTAGAAGCTGGATATGATTTACTTAGAGTTTTTCCTAAGAAATTTGAAAAGAGATTAGTGGCTTTCTTTAGATATGAAAACTACAACACGCATCACAAAGTAGCTTCTGAATTAACTAAAAACGACAGTTATAACCGAACAGATTTCACTACTGGATTAACTTTCCACTTAGATAAAGGGGTTGCTTTAAAAGCAGATTTTCAACAATTTAGAAATGCTAAACTTGGTTCATCAATAAATAACCAAGTAAACTTTGGTGTTGGTGTTTGGTTCTAATAAACTGCAAAACAAACTATGAAAAAATTCATTTACATACTCTTCTGCTTTTGTTTATTGTCCATGACAAATACTGACAAAGTAGAGAGCAAGTCGAATAAAATATTAGCCAAAACCTTTAAAGAGATTGTTATAGAGAAGAATGCTTTATCTATTCCTATCAAAAATAAAGATGAAAAATGGCATGAGCTTTCAAACAAAGCAACTAATGAAAGATTAGGTTTTGTAGAGACTACCTCAGCAGTTGGCAGATTCGATAAGTTTGATTTTATGGTATTATTTAATCCAGATAAATCTATAAATAAAGTAAGTGTATTAATTTACCGAGAAGATCATGGTGGAGAAATTGTAAGCCCAAGATGGCTAAGACAGTTTGAAGGAAAAACTATAAAAGACGTAAGTAACATTAGTAGAGATATTAATGGAATATCCGGAGCTACCATGTCTTGTAATGCCATTACCAAAGGAATAAAACAATCATTAATCACCATACAGAAAGTTAAATAGAAGATGAAGAATCCTCCTTTTTATATCGAAGAGTTAGTATCTCCCTTAAGGAGGATTCTTTTTCTATTTATACTTACCATTTCGTTGGGCTATGGTTTTGGATTGCGTTATTTATATTTAACTACCGAAGCTAATCCAACAAGTCTCCAGGAAAATTACCTTGGAAACGAAGCTGATGTGGATGCAGAAGTAATGAAATTTGAAAAAACAGAAAAAAGCCTTTTGACCTTTTTACACGATCATTTATTTGCTTTAGGAATATTACAGTTAATAATCAGTTTTCTGCTTTTTTGCTCCAAAATTCCATCAAAAATTAAGAGTTTTCTTGTTTTTGAGCCTTTTATTTCACTTTTAGTCACTTTTACAGGGATTTATATTCTATGGTTGGGAGTAGAAGAATTGAAATATATTATCATGATTTCTGGTTTTCTATTTCACTTAACCTTTATGGTTAATTTGGTTGTGCTTGGAGTAAAATTCGCTAGGAAATAACGATTTCATCAGTTTAGCTTAATAATCATTTCTATCTTCTAACACTCTATAGTGTCATTCCTGCGAAGGCAGGAATCTTATTACATCAGACTGATTCTCGTCAATAGATTCCTGCCTTCGCAGGAATGACAATGAAAAAAGTATAATCACAAAAAAAGATGAAGCCAAATTAGCTTCACCTTTTTTCATTTTTTATTATCCTCGAAATGTATTCATTCTTCTGTGATAGGTTTATGCTTTGATTAGAACTCTAAACTACATTTGTGTTGTAAATTAATAATACAACACTATGTCAAATTCAAAATGGAATAACGAAGATATTCCTAATCAAAAAAATAAAACAATAATAATTACTGGAGCTTCAAGTGGACTAGGAAAACAGGCTACAAAAGTATTGGTTCAAAAAGAAGCAAAGGTTATTATGGCTGTTAGAAATGTTGAAAAAGCAAAAACAGTAGCAAACGAAATAATAAGTGAATTTCCTAATGCCAAAATTGAAATAAGAAACTTAGATTTAAGTAGTCTAAAATCTATTAAATCATTTGCAGACGAATTCATTGCTAATAATAACCAACTAGATATTTTAATTAATAATGCTGGTGTTATGATGAGTCCTTACTCTAAAACAGAGGATGGATTTGAATTACAAATGGGAACAAACCACTTTGGGCATTTTGCTTTAACTGGACATTTAATGCCAATATTAAAAACTACAAATAACTCTAGATTAGTAGTAACTTCAAGTGTAGCTCATAGACAGGGAGATATTGATTTAAAAGATATTAATTGGGAAAATAGAAAATACAAAACAGGAAAGGCTTATGGTGATAGTAAACTAGCTAATCTTTACTTTGCCTATGAATTAGAAAGAAAATTAAAGAACGATTCCAATGCTCCTATTATTTCTTGCTCTCACCCTGGATGGACAAAAACAGAATTAGACAGACATTCTGGCCTAGCAAGTTTCTTGGGTAATATAATTGCACAAACTCCAGAAATGGGAACTCTACCAACTCTGCGTGCAGCAACTGATGAGAATGTGAAAACAGGTGATTATTATGGTCCAGCAAGAATGATGGAGTTGAGAGGAAATCCTATTCTTGTAAAATCTACAGAAGATTCTCACAATGAAAAAATCGCCAAAGAGCTTTGGGATTTATCTGAAACTTTAACTGGGGTTAAGTATTAATTTAATGAAAAAAGAGAGATGAAAAATTTAAAAACCGGAGGGAAAATATTTATTGTAATATTAGCATTTCAAGCAGTTGTTGAACTATTATTGGGTGGATCATTATTGTTAGATTTTCCAACCACCTTAGAAACTGGATTTGGAATTACCTATTCTAGTGAATTAGACTTTCTGGGAATAGCATTGGGACTATATTTACTTCTGCTAACTGCCTTGATGGTTTTGAGTATTATCTGGACATTAAAAGGGAATTATTCGGGTGCAACTTTGGGAATAGTTATAGGCGTTTTTCTTACATTGATTGGAGTTATTGTTTTTTTACAATTGGGAAGAACTGATGGATTATTTATTGATAGCTCAAGAGGATTGTTAACGATTATCCTTGCTTATATCGCAGGTAACGAAATTAAAAAAAAGGAAGTTAATTAATTAATTTCAAAGGGTTAACTAATCAATAGTTATGATAGAGATATTCAAAACAAATGTGAGATATAAAAAATATGCAAGTAAAGTGGTGGCGAAAATTCGATTCCATTTTCCCGAATTACAAGTTAATTTTGACCTCAAAGATTGCGACTACATTCTTAGGGTTGAAGGATCAAGTGTGGAAGAAAATAGAATTAAAAAAATAGTAATTGCTGAAGGTTACCTTTGCGAAACTTTAGTATAAAAATATAATAATGGCTGATTTTTTTCATATAAAAAGCATTTCTGAGGTTAACCAGATTTTTGGATTGGGCAAACCGGCTCATCCATTAATTACGATTATTAGGCAATGGCCAAAAAATGACTTCGATTTCAGTTCTGTTAAAATGACTAGTGATTTATACTTACTCTCAATGAAAGGTAAAACAATAGGAACATCTTTCAAATATGGTAAAAATAGCTATGATTTTGAAGAGGGAACTCTCGTATTTATGGCACCAAACCAAGTAGCATCTTTTGAAGACCCTATAGAAGAAATAGATGACTCTGGATGGAACATACTCTTTCATCCTGATTTAATAAGAAAATCATCCTTGGATGAAACGATAAAAGATTTTTCTTTCTTAAATTATGAAGCCAATGAGGCTCTTCATGTATCAGAAAAAGAAAAACAATTCTTAAAGGAAATGGTGGATAACATAGAAATTGAAATGAATCAAAACATTGATAAACATTCTCAAGACCTGATTATCCATAACATTGAAACCATTCTTAAATATAGCAAACGCTATTATGACAGGCAGTTTTATACTCGAACTAACGTAAATAAAGATATTGTAGGCGAATTTGAAAAATTCTTGACTACTTATTTCTCTTCAGATGAATTGACGGAAAAAGGGATTCCTTCGTTAACTCAATGCGGAGAAGCTTTAAACTTATCAGGTTCTTACTTAAGTGACTTATTAAAGATTGAAACTAACCGAAGTGCAAAAGATCATATTCATTCTTTCATTATCGAAAAAGCTAAAACTATTTTACTCAATTCGTCTTCTTCTATTAGTGAAGTAGCTTTTGGATTGGGATTTAATTACCCCCAACATTTTAGTAAATTATTTAAAAACAAAACAGGAAAGAGTCCGAGTGAGTATCGCATTTTAAATTAAATAGTTTAATTGAACAAAAAAAAAGGGAAGCCAATTGGCTTCCCTTTTTCATTTCTTAAAGTTTTTTATCTACTAAACTAGAGCGTCTAATTTTTCAGCTAATTGAGCTTTTGGTACAGCTCCAACTGATTTATCAACTACTTCTCCGTTCTTAAAGAACAAGATTGTTGGAATGTTTCTTACTCCGTATTTAGCAGCTATGTCTTGGTTTGAATCTACGTCTACTTTACCAACTAATGCAGTTTCTGCATATTCTCCTGATAATTCGTCTACTAATGGTCCTACCATTCTACATGGTCCACACCATGCTGCCCAAAAATCAACCAATACTGGTTTTCCTGAGTTAATTGTTTCTTCAAAGTTTGCTGCTGTTAATTCTAATGCCATTTTATATGTGTTTTATTAAGTTATTTATTCTGTGAGTTATACTTCAATAAAAGTACCAAACTCTTTTTTATGTCATCTTGACACAAATATAAGTCGTTTAATTTATTTATTTCTTACAAAATGAATTTTATCCTAATTAAAAGTCTAAAACCAAGGCTTTCTTTTCTTGATTGACTTCACCAAAAAACAACACTGCTTTTCCTCCAGAAACTTGACCAGATTTACTTGCATCCATTGACATTTTAATATCATTGCTAGTAGCTAATATCTCTCTTGTCATATTTCCTTCGCTATCTATTTTATAAACAGAAACGACTCTCTTTTTAGTGAACTTTGGTTTTAACATGTTAGTTCCATCATTGTCCTTAGCGTGATTATCAATGTGATCATTAAAGACAAAATACAAACCATCTTTCCCCTCCATCACAATAAAGTTCGTCACTTTTAAACCAGAACGTCCCAAGTAATGCATTTTAGAAATTTGCCCTGCAAACCTTTTAGGGATTTTTGTTGCCCAGTTTAACTTACTATCTCCAGATATACTTATCGCATAAATATTTCCTGCTTCAAGATTGTATTCAGTTATCGTTCTGTCATTATTATCTTTATAAACGTTAGTAGATTTCTTTTGTGATTCTGCAACTAAGATAATTTCTCCATTGTCTCTAGCAATAATTTCAGTAAATAATAAATCTTCATCTACAATAATTGCTTTACCCTTACTTTGCTTTTCTTTAGTTTTTGCAGCTATTTTAGTCGTTAAATATTTTAATGTTTCTGTGAAAGGTATTTCCTCAATTGACTGAGACTTAATAGTAAGAGATGATTCTTTGTATCTCTGAACAAAGAATTTCTGTATCCTTTGTCCTTTAGGAAAGTACTTTAAGAATCCTGCAACAACTAGCTCATTATTACTCATTCCGATAGTGTAATTTTCAAAATAGGCTTCATCTTCAAAAAGAAGTTCCTTTTCAATTTCTTCCTTCCCGTTTTCAGTAATTCCTTTTAGTATGGAATAATAGACATTAGCTTTTCTATCGTATTTGGTATGAGAATAAAAAACATCTCCACTTGAATTCATTACAAAATTCTCGTTCCTTGAAATAAGATTCTTAGCATCATACTGGTAATTTACACTCCACTGTTTTTCAATGTTCTTGTCAAACATAGTTATAGCTATATCAGCTGTTCCCAGCTTCTTATTGTCAAATAAATCTTTGACCATGAGTAATCTTCCATTTTCATACAAAAACGTTAAAACGTCTACAGTTGGTACTTTTGCAGTAGACTTGGATAAAAATTTCTCTGCTCCAATTGCCTTTAAAGAAGAAGCGTCTACTTCTTTTAAAAAATAAGTATGACTGCTTTTGCTCTCAGAAAGTTTTCCTACCAACATTAATTTGTCTTCAATAATCATCATCTTTTCTACGGAATTAAAAACTCCGTCTTCAGACAAATTTGCACTTTTAAGTTTCTTCATAAACATATCATGCTTACTCAAAATTATCTGCGCTTTCTTTCCTCTACCAATTGTAGATATAGAAAATAAATTACCGTTAAACTCTACTATTTCACCATTAGCAGATTCCTTCTTTTCATAATCTAACTCAGTAAATTGTTTCTTCACATTCACTTTACCTTGAGATAATGAAACTATAGAAGACAAGACTAAAATGGTAATAAGTATTAAATATTTTTTATTATTCATTTTTTAATTTGATTATGAAGATAGTAAAAACTCTGACTAACAGTAAATTAATTCAATTTATAACTCACTCCATCCATTTCATCAATGGTAGAAAGCATCTCGTTAGTAATCTTAATTTTCATCTTTCTTGAGAAGAGATTTACTGCAGTTTTTTTTTCATCCGTAACAATCACTTTCAGTTTACAGTTTCCTTTTTCTTCCTCTTCGCCTGGCTCAAGTAATCCGTGAAGATTATCTATAAACTCATTGTTCAATACTCGTATTGGCAATGTAAGAGTTAATGATTTACTCTGCTTATCTCTTATTTCTGATAGTAACTCAATGGAATTAATAACAAACATAGGTTCCATATCTCCCCATCTCTTTTTATCAATCCTTCCTCTTACATACACAAAGTTTCCATTCACCAAAAAGTGCTTAAACTTTAAGTAATCTTCTTTAAATAAAAACTGCTTGAATGATCCATCATAATCTTCTATTTCAAAAGTCCCAAATGGATTTCCGTTTTTGGCAACTCTGTGTTCTACATTATTAATGATACAACCAAGCGAAATCTCCTTCCCAACATGGCTGTGCATTTGGTTAAGCATGTCTACTTTACTTCCACAGAAATTATCTATTTCAAATTTAAAATCATCCAATGGATGCCCAGAAATAAAAATTCCTACCAATTCTTTTTCCCTGTTAAGCGCTTCAATACTTCCCCATTCCTCGCAAAGTGCGATAATTGGTTCGGGAATATTTACTTCGCCATCTCCCGTATCAAATAAACTTCCTTGGTTAGAGTTTTTCCCTTCAGAAATAGCATTCCCGTATTTAATTGCAGTTTCTACAGTTGTTCTTCCTTGTACATCTGGCGTTACGTATTGTGCCCTGTGCACTCCTCCCTCAAAAGAATCGAATCCTCCTGCAATTGCAAGACTTTCTAGGGTTCTTTTGTTGGCTGCTCTTAAATCTATTTTAGAGGTTAAATCAAAAATAGAACTAAACTTCCCTTCTTCTTTTCTGGTATTAATAATGGATTCCACAGCTCCCTCTCCTACTCCTTTTATTGCTCCCATTCCAAAACGGATTGCTCCACTTTCGTTTACAGCAAATTTGAAATATGATTCATTCACATCTGGACCCAAAACCTCTATTCCCATTCGCTTACATTCTTCCATAAAGAAGGTAACCGATTTAATGTCGTTCATGTTATTGGACAGTACCGAAGCCATGTATTCGGCTGGATAGTGCGCTTTAAGGTAAGCTGTTTGGAAAGCTACCCAAGCATAACACGTAGAGTGAGATTTGTTGAAGGCATAGGCTGCAAATGCTTCCCAATCCTTCCAAATTTTATTTAATGCATCTTCGTCATGCCCGTTAGATTTTCCACCTTCGATAAACTTAGGTTTCAGTTTTTCTAGCAGAGCAAATATCTTTTTACCCATTGCCTTACGCAAAACATCTGCTTCACCTTTGGTAAAGTTTGCCAACTTTTGCGACAGCAACATCACTTGCTCTTGATAAACTGTAATTCCGTAAGTTTCGGCTAAGTATTCTTCACTTGCTGCAATGTCATAAACAATCTCCTCTTCCCCATTTTTTCTTTTTACAAAACTTGGGATGTATTCCAATGGACCCGGACGATACAGTGCATTCATTGCAATTAAATCATCAAAAACTGTTGGCTTCAAGTCTTTCAAATATTTCTGCATTCCTGCAGATTCATATTGAAACACTCCTACAGTTTCTCCTTTTTGGAATAACTCGTAAGTTTTTTCGTCTTCTAAATCAAAGGCTTCTGGATCTAAATCTACGTTATGAATTGCTTTCACAATTTTTACCGTATCCTTAATCAAAGTCAAGGTTTTTAATCCCAGAAAATCCATTTTCAATAACCCAGCATCTTCAACAACAGAGTTATCAAATTGGGTTACGTACATATCCGAATCCTTGGCAGTTGCCACAGGAACGTAATTGGTAATGTCGCCAGGTGTAATAATTACTCCACAGGCGTGCGTTCCAGTATTTCTAACAGAACCTTCTAGTACAATTGCTTGGTTAATTACTTCGGCTTCAAGCGTATCTCCTTTTGCAATGGCTTTTAATTCCATTGCCATATCCATGTCTTCTTTTCTTCCCAATTTCTTGGCAAGAGCCTTTTCTTCCATCCCAAAAATCTTACTCAATTTGGTGTTTGGAATCAAATTGGCCAATCTTCCTGCTTCCATCAATGGTAAATCCAAAGCTCGAGAAGTATCACGAATAGATGACTTTGCAGCCATTGTTCCGTAAGTGATAATTTGTGCAACTTGCTGAGAACCGTATTTATCGATTACCCAATCAATTACACGTCCTCTTCCTTCGTCATCAAAATCTATATCAATATCAGGCATGGAAACCCTGTCAGGATTCAAAAATCTCTCAAAAAGTAGGTTATACTTTAATGGATCAATATTGGTGATTTTTAAGCAATAAGCTACAACCGAACCTGCCGCAGAACCCCTTCCTGGTCCTACCGAAACATCCATGTCACGAGCTGCTTGTATAAAATCTTGTACAATCAAAAAATAACCTGGATACCCAGTATTGGCGATTACACTCAACTCAAAATCAATACGCTCTGTTTGCTCTTCGGTCAGTTCTTCTCCGTATCTTAAGTGCGCACCTTTGTAAGTTAAATCTCTTAAGTAGTTATTTTCTCCTCTTGTTCCTTTGTCTAATTCATCCTCAGGATCTTTAAATTCTTCAGGAATATCAAATTTTGGAAGCAGTACATCTCTTTCCAAAATGTATGCTTCTACTTTATCTACAATTTCTTGTGTGCTTGCAATGGCTTGAGGAACATCTTTAAAGAGTTCCACCATTTGTGGCTGAGATTTAAAATAAAACTCATCATTTGGCATTCCATATCGGAATTCTCTTCCTCTTCCTATTGGAGTAGATTTCTTTTCTCCATCTCTAATACATAACAAAACATCATGGGCTTCTGCTTGATCTTGAGCAATGTAAAACGTATTGTTTGCTGCAACTAATTTTACTTGATGCTTTTTAGCTAGCTCAATTAAAATCGCATTGGCGTGATTTTCTTCCTCTTCTCCGTGTCGAACTAATTCGATATAAAAATCGTCTCCAAATTGTTCTTTCCACCAAATAAGTGATTCTTCGGCTTGTTTTTCACCAACATTAAGAATTAGATTGGCTAATTCTCCTCGAACTCCACCCGACAGAATAATTAAATCTTCTTTAAATTCCTCAATCAGTTTTTTATCGATCCTTGGTACGTAGTAAAATCCATCAATGTTAGATTTTGAACTCAGTTTTGCCAAGTTGTGGTATCCGTTTTTATTCTTTGCGAGTATAACTACAAATGCGCCATTGTCTTTATGCGATTTGTCTTTGTGGTCGTTACACACAAAAAACTCACACCCAACAATTGGTTTTAGCTCTTTTTCTAATTCTGATTTTAATTCCTGCTCTTCGTTTCTTTCTCTAACTCCTTTGTTGTGGTTATTTACTGCTTTCACAAAGTGAAAAGCTCCCATCATATTACCCGTGTCGGTAAGGGCAATTCCGCTCATATTATTGGCTGCTGCAGCTTTTACTAGCGAATTGATATCCGAAGTAGATTGCAGAATACTAAACTGAGAGTGATTGTGTAAGTGAGAGAAATTCAATTGAGACAGTTCTGATTTACTCAAAGTTTCAGTTGATTCTTTTCCAGAATCTTTTTCTACTTTTTCCTCAATTAAATCTTCTTCTCCATAGGGTTTTATGTTTAATCCCAAGAGCTTTATTAACTCAGGATTTTTTTCTTGAAATTTTTCGAAATAGCCTTGTTCTTGCTCTAACTCTTGGATAGAGTAAACCTTTTTTCTAATTAACTCTAGAAAACATCTGGTAGTTGCTTCCACATCAGCAGAGGCATTGTGAGCTTCTGCAAATTCCTCGTTAAACAAAAACAAGTGTAACTCCTGTAGCTTTGGTAATTTAAACTTTCCTCCTCTTCCTCCAGGAATTTGACAAAGTGTAGCTGTTTTTTCTGAACAAGAATCGAGCTTATTCATCTCCATCATTGGCGATTCTATTCCAGCTCTATGGAATTCAGCTCCTACAATATTTAAATCAAAATTCACATTGTGCCCAATGACGAATTTTGTCTTTTTTAGTGATTCATTAAACTCGTTTAATACAAACTTTAAATCCTGCCCAGTTTTTAATGCTCTTTCGGTACTTATTCCGTGAATTTTTGATGCATTAAATGGAATATCAAACCCTTCAGGTTTGATGATAAAATTCTTAACCTCAATTAATTCACCTAACTCATCATGGATTTGCCAAGCCAACTGAATACACCTTGGCCAGTTGTCACTATCCGTGATGGGTGCGTTCCAGTTTTTGGGTAAACCAGTGGTTTCGGTATCAAAAATTAAGTACATAGCTTGGGTAGAATTTAGTCTATAAAAATAGACATTTTAGACCGAAATTTTGAATGGAGTTATTAAGAAATAGTTAACAGGATTGACATTTAAATTATTGTAAAGTGTCTATCTCCTTTAAGATATATTCAGGAAACCGATTCTTTAATTTATTGATATGGAAAACATTCATAATTTTATCTCCTAAAGCCTTATAATTTCTTGCAGACAAAATTAACACCCGTTTTTCATCACCATCAAGTTTTTTGTATTTTTTTATGGCTATTAAAGATTCTTTATGTTTTTCTATCTCAAATAAACAATGGGCTTTATTGAAGTAAAATGATGCTTTGTCTGGATTATTAGCAATTGCTTTATTAAAAAAATCAATCGCTTCTTTAAATTTTCCATCCTTAATTCTATTCAAACCAAATGACGCATAAACCTCATTTAAAGGGTATTCTATTTCATTTGAAGTGTCTCCATTTATAAATTCGATATGATAATATGAATATGAAGAGTCGAATTTTTCTGTTTCGTAGATATAATTAATTAACGAGTCAGCATAAAATTTATACGGCTCAATATCTTCGAATTTAAATTTTGAATTAATAAATCTAATGGTTAATCTTTTATTATCTAAATCATTAACTATATTTAATTCAACATTGTCAGATTCAGTATCCAGCCTCAAATTCTCCCAAAATTCGATATTATTGTATACTGAATTTATTGTTTCATTTTGACACCCGAAGAGAGTAGATAATAGGAAAAGTAAAATTATTTTATTCATATATTTAATATAATAAAAGTGAGGGCTATTTTATTCATTTGGCACGATAAAATTAACTGCTTTTGGAATGAGTTCAACTTCCAAATTACCTTCTCCTATTAATTCACCATCTGCCTGAATTAGAGGAGAAACAACTCCTCGAGATGAAATAGAAATATGATTTGTTTTGAAGATTTCTACTTTTGGATGTTTATGTAGTTTTCCGTTAAACATTTTTCGGATGTTCCAGATGAATCCTAGTTTCGAAATATCTTTAACTACGGTAACATCAAACAAACCGTCATCGGGATTAGATTCGTGAGTTAATTTCATTCCTCCTCCACAATATTCGCAAATACCTATAGCAACAATATAGCTTTCTGAAGTAACAGTATTATCACCCCAACTATAAGTTATTACTGGTCTCTTGAATAAGAGTAAACCTTTGATAGAAGCTAAAAAATAAGCTAGCTTTCCAAATTTCTTAAAAGACGAAATTTGCTTTACAATAAACCCATCAAAACCAAGTCCAGCCAGATTATTAAAATAATAGTGTTTATCCTCATGAATTATTTGTCCAATATCTTGTTGAACTGCATACTCAGCATTAAGGATCTGGATTGATTCTGAAAATTTCTTTGGTATAGAATAGTTCTTTGCCCAATCATTTCCTGTTCCGACAGGAATTACTCCTATTTTAATGTCTTTTAAGCAACTATTTCCATGAATCATTACTCCATTAACAACATGATGTAAAGTACCATCACCACCAACAGAAATAAACTTTCTATAACCTTGCTCAATACCTTGTTCAACTAGTAAAGTTTCATGTTTTGAATACTCGGTATAGTGGATAGAATACTCAGAATTAAGTTGTTTTAACCCATCAAGAATAAGTTGCTTTTTTCTTTTAAAAGCTTTATTCCCAGAATAAGGGTTAATAATTACAAACCAAGAGTTATTGGCTTCCAATTCTTACAGTTTAAAAACCCTAGAAATAGAGAATCCAAATCTAAATTCTCCTTTTGTAAAATCGGAATAGGTAGAAGGTAAATATTGAGCTTCTCCAAAACCAGTGGAGTTAGCAAAATTTAATTGAAAAACATGTCCTCCTGTATCAAATACAACCCCTAAAGCTATAGGGTTAAATGTATTTAACTTAGCCTGAACTCCATCTTCAAAAAACACATAATGGTATTCACCAATAACACCTATTAGCTTAGTAAGCTGAAGTCTTGCTCCTGCTCCAACTGCAAACGTTCCATTTTGATCATAAAAACCTACATAATTTCTGTGAACATATGTTGGAACTAACTGCATTGAAAATCTTTCAGAAAATTTTCGAGCAATTAAAAGCTGATAAGAACTTGAAGTTCTACTTACAAAATCGGGAAACGAAGTAGCCGAACTACTATCGGTACTTGCTGTCATTGAGGTAACATTGTATTTTGCTAATCCCACTAAAGTAATTGGCATCTTATTACTTTGTGCCAAAAACTTATACTTTGCGTATCCTTCATACAATTGTCTGTATGGTCCGGCTCCTTTGTATCTTGTGATTCCGATATTAAAGTTATTGGTTAATCCTGCTTCTAATCCAATAGATATATCTGCTGAATTATCTATCCCAAACAAGCTTTGAATTCCTCCATTGGCTCCTGCAATATCTCCAAACCTATGACCTATTTTCATGTCCATAGTTTTCCTTTCCAACATTTCTATCGAATGAGAATTAATAATCCTTGTGGAATTAAATGTATTATAGGTATAGGTTGTTTCTTCTTGAGAAAAACTTGAAAAAGAAACGAGTAGACTTAAGAATAGTAGTTTTTTCATAATAGTTTTTTAAAAGCTTGGTGTTCCAGTAATCTTTTGAATAGTCCCTTTTTCAGCCATCACATTAATGTATTTCATTAAATCTTCTAGTTGTTGATCGCTCAATCTTTCTTTGGTGTAATTAGGCATGTAAGGCTTATATCCATTTTTGGAGTAAGTTCCTTTCCTTGTAATATCATACACAGAGAAAACCTTATGAGTATTAGACCAATACTTTAAATGCTTAAAAGCTAACTGTTCATCACTTAGTTTATAGTTCGTTACCCCACCTTCTTTGTGGCAAGTAAGACAACTAAGCTCGTAAATTTGTTTTCCTTTTTGGGCATTTCCTTCTTTACCAAAACTTCTGTTTTCAACCGATTGTGGTTTCATGAAAGTAGCTGGCGAAAAATCCAAGTATTTAGATTTAATAAGTTTGATCACCTCGGTATTGTTAGTACCCTTTATTAGTGCATTCCCAATAAATTGTTTCTCAACCTCGGTTAACTTTAAATCTCTAACTTTGTAACTTATTGATGTAAAATAATGCATCATAGCTTCCATTTCGGTTTCATCCAAAGCTCTTCCTTGTGAGCAAACTACTGCACATAATTGGATTGCATTTTGCAAAGTATCTCTTGCTGGGACTACTAAATCTCCATATTTTTTAAGGTAATCTTCGTTATACCAATGGCTTTTATTTGTAGTTCCAAACAAAGTAGTTCCTGGCAAGAACTTCATTTTGTTTTCAGCTACATAAGTTAATCTAGTATCAGGATTGCTAATTGATAAATCTGGATCTTCTTTTTGTGTATTATGACAATCTGTACACACAAAATGTTTGGATTGCTTGTTTTCGAAAAGTGATTTGTTTGTAGGATCTGTAAATCCAAAATGAACTAAATTTTCACCTTGCTTAACCTTTACAGAATCTAATTTATTAGTAGAAATATAATTCAAAGGTACTTTATCGCCAAGTTGAGCCAAAACCTCTTGAACATATTCAGAGTCTTTAACCTTGGTTTCTTTTTCTTGAAAAGAAGTAATTACCAATGCTATAATAAACATTGCTGTAAAAAGGAAAGCTAATTTAATTTTAGTATTCATAAGCTTAGTTATCTAATCTTCCTTCATTAATCCATGTTGTAATGGTATCAATTTCTCCTTGGCGTAATTTTGGTTGTGATTTTGGCATTGACTCATAACCAGTAGTGTGGTTTATAGCTCCAAGTAATGTAGAGCTTGGGACTAGAATTACATTAGCATGAGTATCAAAATATTTTCCGTCTGCTCCACCACCATGGCAATAACTTCCATTACAATAGGTATTAAAAATAGTTAAAACATCAGAATTAAAACTAATTGATGAAGTAGGTGTTGGTGTTGGTTCAACTTGAATTTCCTCTTCTGGCTCTTTGTTACACGAACAAAAAAAAAGAGTAATACACAAGAGTGAAATTAGATTTTTCATAATTAGTCGTTAAGCATTCCTCCGTCAATCCAAGCTTCGATAATTTCGATATTAGTTGAAGATAATTTAGACGAATTTTTTGGCATTGCATCAAAACCTGAAGAATGATTTATAGCTCCTTTTGTTTTTGCTCCACTAACAGCTGCAGCTCCTGTATGAGTTTCGTAAACTTTATTATTTGCAGCACTAGAAGTTCCATGACAAGTATTTCCTGTACCACAACTTGCAGTAAAAATTGGCTGTACATCAGTTGCAAAAGAAACTACCAATGGTGTAGGGGTTGGAGTTGTTGGTTCCTCTGCTTTTTCTTTTTTACATGAAAAAACTACTAATCCTGATATAAACAATATTGATATAACCTTTTTCATAAAATGATTTTTTTAGATGTAAGAATTATTTTTTGAGTATTTCTAGTTTAGTTAAATCTATCAAATAGATATCACTACCACCTTTACTGTTATCATATTCCGCAGAAATATAGGCAGTTGTTCCATCTGCAGTAATACTAAATGTTCTTTCTTCGCCTACCGTGTTAATTGGATAACCCAAGTTTTCGGCTTTTGTCCAATTACCATCTACTCTTCTTGATACAAAAATATCATACGAACCTAAACTATTATGACCGTTAGAAACAAAGAACATAATTTGTCCATTTGGATGAATAAAAACTCCTTTTTCATCACCATCAGAATTTATAGAATCTCCTACATTAACGGGCTTACTCCATTTTTTTCCTTGTCTTTTAGCTGTGTAAATATCTGCTTGCCCATTTCCTCCAGGTCTATCACTTACAAAGTAAATCACTTGCTCATCTCCAGTAACACTTGCTGAACCTTCGAAATAACTAGAATTAACATTTCTTCCTTCGTCTATTGGTTTTGGTGTTCCAAATTTATTTTCTTTTCCTGCTCTTGCAGAATAAATATCTCCAGATTTGGTTTCGCCTAGTACATTTTTATACACATAAATAGATCTTCCATCTGGTGAAATTGAAAGTACAGCATCATGCCTTTCAGTATTTATACTACCTTCTACTGGTTTAGATTTAGACCATTCTTTAGTTGTGTCGTTCCAAAGAGAAATATAAATATCTTCGAAATATAAATTATCAGATTGCTCATCAACTTGTCCCCCTTTGGTATCGGCTCTTCTTGATGTAAAAACCAATACTTTTCCGTTAGCCGAAATAGAAGCTGAATACTCTGGATTAAACGTATTAATTGACGACCCCATATTCGTGATAGTTACATCAACTGGATTCTCCATCATTAATTTAGCGTA